>Ga0193959_1000890_pt1 | contig 12102 bp, 10 predicted proteins | sample FB_2_MG_FD_140333 | JGI IMG/M metagenome (GOLD analysis project Ga0193959, IMG submission 140333) | Microbial mat bacterial communities from the Broadkill River, Lewes, Delaware, United States - FB_2_MG | ecosystem: Environmental > Aquatic > Freshwater > River > Microbial mats | place: USA... | reverse complement strand
TGAAGATGCTGTTCGAGCAGGGACAGATTGAACAGCGTGAATATGACCAGGCACGGCAGCAGATGCTGGGCGTGGTCAAGCAGCGCAGTCTGCATAACGGTGCCTTTCCGGGGTATCTGGATCTGGTCAAGCGCCGGCTGCGTGAAGAATACCGTGAAGAAGACCTGAGTACCGAGGGGCTGCGCGTGTTTACCGCGCTGGACCCGCTGGTGCAAACCAATTCGGAAACGGCACTGGGCACAGGGATTGAGCGTCTCGAACAGCGCTATGGCAAGCGAGCCAAGGATCTGGAAGCGAGTATGGTGGTCACCGACCCGCAGACGGGTGAGGTGCTGGCGCTGATCGGTGGACGTGACAACCGCTACAGCGGTTTCAATCGGGCGCTGGATGCGTTACGGCCGATCGGCTCACTGGTCAAGCCGGCGGTGTATCTGGCCGCACTGGAACAGGGCTATACGCTGGCTACTCCGCTGGAGGATGAGCCGCTGAACGTCAAAATGCCGGACGGGTCTGTCTGGCAGCCGCAGAATTTTGATCGCCGCAGTCATGGCGTGATTCCGCTGCATCGCTCGCTGGCGCTGTCCTATAACCAGTCCACCGCACGGCTGGGTCTGGAGGTCGGGCTCGACAAGGTGATTGACATGCTGCATCGTCTGGGCGCCGAGCGTGAACTCAAGGCTTACCCGTCACTGCTGCTGGGGGCACAGTCGCTGTCGTCGCTGGAGCTGGCCAGTATCTATCAGACCATTGCTGCCAACGGTTTCCGCATGCCGCTGCGCGTGATTCGGCGTGTCACCGATGCCGAAGGCCAGGAGTTGTCACGTTACCCCTTCACACTGAAGCAGCAGGTCCAGCCCGAGCTGGTCCATCTGCTACAGTACGGTCTGCAGGAAGTGGCGCGAGAGGGCACCGCACGCAGTGCCTACAGGGTGCTGCCGCAAAACCTGAATATAGGGGGCAAGACGGGCACCTCAAATGATCAGCGTGACAGCTGGTTTGCCGGCTTTGCCGGTGACCGTCTGGCGGTGGTCTGGCTGGGTCGGGACGATAACAGCCAGCTGCCGTTTACCGGTGCCAGTGGTGCCCTGCGGGTCTGGACCGAGTTCATGCGCCTGGAGCGGCCGGAACCGTTCATTGCTACCCGGCCAGCCGGCATTGAATATGTCTGGGTGGATGAGGCGACCGGGCTGCGCTCTGATCGACGCTGCGAAGGCTCGCGACAGTTGCCTTTCCTGGCGGGAAGCGCGCCGGAGGCAAAGGTGGACTGTGGTCTTGATAACCCGGTGCGTCAACCGCTGGACTGGTTCCGCAACTGGTTTAACTGATTGAGAAGGATGATATGAAAAAGGTTGTTCTGACGGCGTGTGTGGTTGCGCTGGTGGCCGGCTGTGCCGGGCCCAACCCTTACCAGGTTCCCGTTGAGGAAAGAGGGCGGGCTGTGACGCCGGCTGAACCCGGTACCCCCGTGCCGGTCGAGTCCAGCCCGGGCGTCAGGGTGCAGCCGGTGGAGCGTATACCGGTCGGGCGCATGCCGGTGGAGCCTGCGGCACCGGTGATTCGCGAGCAGCGCCCGGCGGATACGGCCCCGGCACCATTTGAGACGTTGCCGGCCAATCCCAGTGCCGCTCAGCCACAAAGTCCGGCCGTGGTAGCGCTGCTGGAAACCGCACGACGTGATGGCAGCGGTGGCAACCTGCGACTGGCGCAGAGCCGCCTGGAGCGGGCTCTGCGTATCGCTCCGCGTGACCCGGAAGTGTATGTTCAGCTGGCCGATGTTCAGCGCCGTCAGGGGCAGTTCCTGCAGGCAGAACAGGTTGCACTCAAGGGTATCAGCGTGGCATCAGGGCAGCCCAAAACGCTCAAGCGCCTGTGGCAACTGGTTGCCGAAATTCGTCAGGAAGGGGGCAACGCCCAGGGCGCGCAGGACGCACGCCGCCGGGCGGCTGCCTATTGAGCCGGGGTGGTGGCTCGGGTCTGGTGCAGCAAACCATAGCTGACCAGTCCCAGCCCGCCGGCCAGCAGCACAGTCTGCAGTTGTGCTGGCAGCTCAGCCGTCAGCAGGGTATCGGCACTGATGCCGAGCAACACCAGCGGTGCTGCCAGCAGGACCGCTGCCCGACTGACCAGTGACCGCAGGCGCCAGGCGGCCCCTGCCAGCGCTGCAGCCAGTGCCACACTGAGCCAAAGTGTGTAGTCCTCACCCAGTCCCATACGGCGGCACAGTTCGAACAGTGCAAACAGGGCCAGCAGCCAGCGGCCCCAGCCCGCCTTGGACCAATACCAGCCCATCGCCAGTGCCAGGGTCGCGGTTGCCAGCAGTGGCAGGCCGGCGTACAGCGCCAGATTATCGAGCAGGCGTTGCAGGGTGGCCACGTCCTGGCCCGGGCCTGCCGGGGTCAGCAGGAGCTGCCCCATGGCTGCCAGGGCGATGAACACCAGACTCAGGCTGCTGACCTGCAGCTGTGACTGCGGTGCTTCGGCCAGTCGTTCGCTGTGACGAAACAGCAGGACGGCACCGGTCAGTGCCGTCAGCAACAAAAGGCTGTTACCCAGCATGCAGATCAGCCTGCCAGTTTGGCGAAGACGCGATCCGCAGCGGCCAGGGTCGCATCCAGTTCCGCTTCGGTGTGGGCATTGGACACGAAGCCTGCTTCGAATGCGGAGGGGGCCAGGTAGATACCCTCATCCAGCATGCCGTGGAAGAACTTGCCGAACAGCTCCGTATTGCAGGCGGTGGCCTCGGCGAAGCTGCTGACTACGTCCTGATCGGTAAAGAACAGGCCGAACATGCCGCCCACACAACTGGTGGTGAACGGAATGCCGTGTCGAGTCGCCATCGCTTCCAGCCCCTGAGTCAGGTATTCGGCCTTGGCGCCCAGCGCTTCGTGAATGCCTTCTCCCTTCAGTGCCGTCAGCATCGCCAGCCCTGCCGCCATTGCCAGCGGGTTGCCGGACAGGGTGCCGGCCTGGTACACGGGGCCCAGCGGTGCGATGTACTCCATGATTTCGCGTTTGCCGCCAAAGGCGCCCACTGGCAGACCTCCACCGATCACCTTGCCCAGGGTGGTCAGGTCGGGCTTGATGTTGAAGTGTTCCTGCGCACCGCCAAGGGCAACACGGAAACCGGTCATCACCTCATCGAAGATCAGCACGCTGCCATATTGGTCGCAGACTTCACGCAGGCCTTCGAGGAAACCTTCCCTGGGCAGGATGCAGTTCATGTTGCCGGCCACCGGCTCAACAATGATGCACGCGATCTGATCGCCAATTTCGGCAAAGGCTTCACGCACATTGTCGATATCGTTGTAGTTCAGCGTGATGGTGTGCTCGGCCAGTGCTGCCGGTACGCCCGGTGAGTTGGGCTCGCCCAGCGTCAGGGCGCCGGAACCGGCCTTCACCAGCAGGGAATCGGAGTGGCCGTGGTAGCAGCCTTCGAACTTGACGATCTTGTCACGGCCGGTGAAACCACGGGCCAGGCGGATGGCGCTCATGGTGGCTTCGGTGCCGGAGCTGACCATGCGTACCATGTCCATGGACGGCACCAGTTCACAGACCAGATCGGCCATTTCGGTTTCGATGGCGGTTGGTGCGCCAAAGCCGAGGCCATTGTCCAGCGCTTCGCGCACGGCATTGATGACCGGCGGGTAGGAATGGCCCAGCAGCATGGGGCCCCAGGAACCGACGTAGTCGATGTACTGACGGTCATCTTCATCGAACAGGAAGGGGCCTTCACCACGCTTGAAGAACACCGGCGTGCCGCCCACGCCCTTGAATGCGCGTACCGGCGAGTTGACGCCGCCCGGGATATGGGCCTGTGCGGCCTGGAACAGGGATTCTGAACGTGACATGGACACTTCCTTTAGCTTGAAAGAGGGTTGTTACGAAAGGTTGAACTGTTGTGCGAAGCGGTTGGCCTGCAGCTGGATATCATCGGTCGCAAAAAGTGCGTGGACCACGGCAATCAGATCGGCACCGGCTTCAATCACCTGGGTCGCATTATCCACGCTGATTCCGCCGATCGCTACCACGGGAACAGCCAGTTGCGCCTTTGCCTCCTGTAGCAGGCTCAGGGGGGCTGGTTGTGCATTGGGCTTGGTCAACGACGGGAAAAAGGCACCGAAGGCCACATGGTCGGCCCCCTGGCGCACGGCCTGATGGGCCAGCTCGATACGGTCGTGACAGGTCTGGCCGATCAGTGCATGAGCGCCCAGATACTCACGTGCCGCACGGACACTGCCATCCTGCTGACCGAGGTGGACACCATTGGCGCCACTGGCGTGTGCCAGTTCGACATCATCATTGATCAGCAGCGGGCAGTCATACTGGCGGCAGAGATCGAACAGTGCCCGGGCCTGGCGCAGGCGGCGTTCGCTGTCACTGGATTTATCGCGGTATTGCAGCAGACGCATGCCGCCTCTGAGGGCGCTTTCCACCTGTTCCAGCATCTGCTGGTCGGTAGGCATCAATTGGGCATCGGTCAGGCCGTAAAGGCCGTGCAGTCGGGTCATGACAGGCTCTGTTTCTGGTGATAGTACTCTTCGATCTGCTGGCGGCTGATCAGGCCCATGGGCTCTTCTCGATTGCTGACCACGACCAGCGTGTCCAGTTCCGTTTCCTGCATCTGGTCCAGCGCTTCTTTCAGTGTGGCGCGGTAGATCAGGTGGCGGGTATCCAGTCGCTGTGCCGGAATGGCCAGCAGGTCGAGGCTCTGTGTTTCGGGCGTGCCATCCGGCAGGCTGTCGATATAGTGGCGTAAATCGGCCGGTGGCAGCAGGAAGTGGCGCTGGTCGCTGTCGACCAGAATACGGTAGGGAGCCGTTTCCAGCAGGGTACGGGCGGTGGTCAGGCTGATCTCGGCGGAGGCCTGACACAGATCGCGCCGCATCAGGCTGCCGACGGCGGCGCGCGACAGGATCTGTGCCAGAGGTGCCTGACGCAGATCCAGGCCCTGTTTAAGCAGCGATGCATAAAAAATGGATGGCAGCTTGAAACCGTAACGGGTGGTCAGGCTGGCGACCACAATTGCCAGCATGCCGGGCAGGATGATGCCGGTGTTCTGGGTCAGCTCCAGCATCGCCAGCAGGGCGGCCAGGGGAGCATTGAGCAAAGCGGCCATCATGGCTCCCATGCCCAGCATGGCGTAGAGGCCCGTATGGCTGATACCGGTCAGTTGGCTACCCAGCGCACCGAGCAGCGCACCGGCCACGGCACCAATGAACAGGGTCGGGCCGATCAGCCCGGCCGGAATCCCCAGCCCGACCACCACCGGTGTGAGCAGGCATTTGGCCAGCAACAGGCCGCATAAAAACAGCACTGGGGCGGGGTGGTGGAACAGGGCTTCGATGGTGTCATAGCCGCCGCCCATCACTTCCGGCCACTGCAGGGCGACCAGGCCGGTCAGCACACCCGCCAGCAAAAAACGGGTCGGGAACTTCCAGTGTCGCAGCCTGAATGTCTGCATCTGGATCAGGTGAAAACTGGTGGCGAGCAGGCCACACAACAGGCCCAGCAGAGCCACCACCGGTAGTTGGGTCAACTCGTTGATGGATAGATCCGGGGCGTTGAATACGATCGCTTCCCCGACCAGCGCGCGTGACACCACATCACCGACCAGTGCGGCCACCATGACCGGCAAAAAGCCGATCAGCGTGTATTCCAGCAGAATCACTTCCATGGCAAAAATGACACCGGCCAGCGGCGTATTGAAGGTGGCCGCGATACCGGCGGCGGCACCACAGCCGACCAGCAGGCGCATGGAGTTGTTGGGCAGATTGAGTTGCTGGCCCAGCAGGCTGCCGGCACCGGCACCGAGATGCACCGCAGGGCCTTCCCGGCCGACCGAGTGACCGCTGGCCAGAGCGATCAGGGCAGCCAGACCCTGGATCAGCAGGTTGAGGCCGGGCAGGCGTCCCTGGTGATTGCCCAGCCGTTCCAGCAGGTGGACAATGCCGACGGAGCGGGCATGAGGCGGAATACAGGCGAACAGCAGAATCAGCAGCAGGCTGCCGGCAATCGGCAGCAGCAGGCGGTATAGATCCGGCAATTCTTCAAAACGCTCGGCACCGCCGCTGAGCAGCCAGATCTGCAGCAGGGTATCGGCTGAACGGAACAGACTGATCAGTCCTCCCGCGGCCAGTCCCGCCAGAATGCCGAGCACAACCAGCTGGGGCAGGGCGTCAGCATGGGCCAGGCGAGTGCGGAAGTGTTCCAGTGAAAGCAGTCGGTGTGGCATGATGGTCGGTTCAGGGGATCATGGTCATCTGCTGAGCAGCTAAGTATTATACCCTAACAGCTTTTACGTACTGATGAGAGGTTGATGTGGTCAAGGTAGGTATCGTCGGTGGCACCGGCTACACCGGTGTAGAATTGTTGCGTCTTCTGGCAAACCATCCGCAGGCTCAGGTCGAGGTGATTACCTCGCGATCCGAGGACGGTATCCAGGTCGCGGACATGTTCCCCAACCTGCGTGGCCACTATGACCTCGCATTCAGTGTGCCCGATGTGGACCGTCTGGCAGCCTGCGATGTGGTGTTCTTTGCCACGCCGCACGGCGTTGCCATGAGCATGGCACCGGAGCTGGTCGAGCGTGGTGTGCGCATCATTGATCTGGGGGCCGACTTCCGCATCAAGGATATTGGGGTCTGGGAGAAGTGGTACAACCTGGAACACACCTGCCCGGATCTGGTGCAGAAGGCTGTGTACGGTCTGCCGGAAGTCAACCGTGATGCCATCCGCGACGGTCAGCTGATCGGCTGTGCCGGCTGTTACCCGACGGCCGTCCAGCTGGGTTTCCGTCCGCTGCTGGAAAACGGTCTGATTGATCACCGTCGTCTGATTGCCGACTGCAAATCCGGTGTTACCGGGGCCGGCCGTGGTGCCAATGTCGCCATGCTACAGGCGGAGTCCAGCGAAAGCGTCAAGGCCTACGGTGTGCCGGGTCATCGTCATTTGCCGGAGATCAAGCAGGGGTTGAGCGGCATGGCCGGTCGTCCGGTCGGTCTAACCTTCGCGCCGCACCTGATGCCGATGATTCGTGGCATCCATGCCACCCTGTATTCGGTGCTCAAGGATCCGGTCGGACCGGATCTGCAGACACTGTTCGAGGAATTCTACCGCGATGAGCCGTTTGTCGATGTGCTGCCGGCTGGCTCGCACCCGGAAACCCGCAGCGTCAAGGGCTCCAATATGTGCCGTATCAGCGTGCATCAGCCACAGGGTGAGGACACCGTGGTGGTGCTGTCTGCCATCGACAACCTGGTCAAGGGTGCATCCGGCCAGGCGGTGCAGGTGATGAACATCATGTTTGATCTGCCGGAGACGACCGGCCTGCAGCAGGTTGCACTGATGCCCTGATCTGCCCAATACTTGACTGAATTAGTCGGTTTAGGCAGAATGCGCTGTATCAAAGAGGGTTTAGTGTGACTATGAGCGATACTGCACAAGCAGCCGATCTGGTATTTACCGATGCGGCGGTCAACAAGGTCAAATCACTGCTGGAAGAAGAGCAGAACGACAAGCTGAAACTGCGGGTGTACATCACCGGTGGCGGCTGCGCGGGCTTTTCTTATGGTTTCACGTTCGATGAAAACATGGCGGACGATGATGCGGCGGTTGAGCGTGACGGTGTGATGCTGGTGGTTGATCCGATGAGCTACCAGTATCTGGCGGGTTCCGAGGTCGACTACAAGGAAGGTCTGCAGGGCTCCCAGTTTGTGATCAACAACCCCAACGCGACAACAACCTGCGGTTGCGGATCATCCTTCTCGATCTGAGTCGTCGCGATCCGATATTTACCAAAACGCCGGCCCTGTGCCGGCGTTTTGCGTTTCAGGCCAGATGAATGGCGCCCAGAATACGATTCTGACGGGCCCCGGTCACGCTGGCCAGACTGGATGTCTGCTGGTGCTGGGTACGCATGGCAAACCAGGCGAAGGCGGCAGCTTCGACCCAGTCGGGGGGCAGTCCAATGGCGGCGGTGGTGTCGATACGCGCATCGGGCAGCAGTTGTTGCAGACGTGCATGCAGGGCCCGGTTGTGGCTACCACCACCGCAGAGATAGAGTTCCGGCTGGTAGAGCGCATGGTGCTGAATGGCGTCGGCCAGCGAGCGGACGGTCAATTCCAGCAGAGTTGCCTGAATATCGGCAGGCCCGGGTGTATGGGGCAGGATTGTCAGTGCCTGCTCCAGCCAGGGCAGGTTGAACAGTTCGCGTCCTGTGCTTTTGGGCGGTGGCTGTTGAAAGTAGGCATGACTCAGCAACTGAGTCAACAGCCTGTCATCCACTTGACCGGAGGAAGCCCAGCGCCCTTCGGCATCATAGCACTGGCCGCGCTGTTGCTGGATCCAGGCATCCATCAGGACGTTTCCCGGTCCTGTATCGTATCCGGTCACGGGTCGGCCTGTGGCAGCCGGCAGTAGCGTGATATTGGCCATGCCGCCGAGGTTGATCAGCACCCGATCCTGAGTCGGAGAGCGAAACAGGGCCTCGTGAAATGCCGGGACCAGCGGCGCCCCCTGGCCGCCGGCGGCCAGATCACGACGCCGAAAATCGGCGATCGTGGTGATACCGGTCAGCTCGGTAATTGTAGCGGGATCGCCGATCTGCAGGCTGAAACCCAGCGCGGGGCGGTGCCGGATGGTCTGCCCATGACTGCCGATGGCGCTAATCCGGGAGGGCTCAATCTGGCTGGCTTTCAGTAGAGCCAAAGCCGCTTCGCCAAACAGGCGGCCCAACTGAATATCCAGCTGGCCCAGTTTATCTATTTCATCCGGGCCACTGCGGGTCAGCTGCAAGATCTGCTCTCGCAAAGCCTCCGGCAGTGGGTGGGTATGCGTTGCATGTAAGCTGAACTCAGGTGTGAAACTGACCAGAGCAGCATCAACGCTGTCCAGGCTGGTGCCGGACATCAGACCAATATAGTAAGACTTATCCATCGGTACGCTCCCTATCGTTGAGTGCCAGTTGGGTGCCGCTGTGGCGGTCGAGCTCGGCTTGCAGGCGCTCGGCTTCAGCCTTGAAGGCGTCGCGCTCCTGTTTGGGGACTGGCTCTGCGGCAGGCAGAGCGACAGTCAATGGGTTCTGGTGTTGATCGTTGATACGGAATTCATAATGCAGGTGGGGGCCAGTCGCCAGCCCGGATGCGCCGACATAGCCGATGATCTGCCCCTGTTTCACCCGTGTACCGTTGTTGACGCCTTTTTGGTAACGGCTCATGTGCGCATAGAGCGTTGTGATATTACTGCCATGCTGGAGGATAACGGTACGGCCGTATCCACCTTTAGTGCCACGCCAGATCACCTTGCCGTCACCGGCGGCCTTGATCGGAGTGCCGGTAGCTGCCGCATAGTCGACGCCACGGTGCGGTCGCTTGCGTCCGAGTACCGGGTGGTAGCGTTCGGGCTTGAAGCCGGAGCTGATGCGACGGAAATCTACCGGTGAACGCAGAAAGGCCTTGCGCATGCTGCGACCATCGGGGCTGAAGTAGCCGCGGTTGCCGGCGCTGTCGGTAAACAGCAGGGCGGTATGGATCTTGTCGCGGTTCATAAATTGAGCCGCCAGGATGCGGCTGCCTTCGATGGGGGCTCCATCCAGATAGTCCTGCTCGTAGAGCACTCGGAACTGGTCGCCATCACGGATATCCAGTGCGAAATCGATATCCCAACCAAAGATCTCGGCCAGCTGCATGGTGGTCAGAGTTGGCAGACCCGCATCGGCAGCATCCTGGAACAGGGATCGGCTGATGCGACCTTCGGCATAGACCTGGCGTGATTCGGGCGTACGTTCAAGCTTGCGCACGACATAGCCCGACTCGGTGAGTTCGATCAGGGTGGTGCTGAGGCGGTTGCGCACGTGGCGCAGCTTGTTCAATACGCCGTCTTCAATCAGGAAGGCCAGTGTTTGTCCGGGTCGCAGCGCCTTGAAAGCATCAGTACCGCTGGCGGCCTGAGAGATCTTGTACACATCGCGCGGACCAAGTCCAGCGCGCTTGAACAGCGTCGTCAGGTTGTCACCAGGCTTGATGTCGTACTCGACCCAGTTTTCCATGACGATGGGGAGCGGAATTGGAGGCTGCTGTTGAGTGTCGGATGTATCCGGTGCCGCTTGGGATGTGCCGGATGTGGCTGGATTACTGGACAGAGTGGGTAAGGGTAAGGCTTCTACCGTTTTTGGGGCTGAACCGGCAACAGTGTCTTCTGGCTGGGATTGTTCGCTGGGCGACAGCAGGGCTGCAAGGGTGATAATGGCCAGAGCGACCGCCATTACAATCAGGTGCGGTCTGGGCAGTGCACGTAGGTAATACATCAAGGGGAATACCTGAATAAAGCTGGAACGCGATCAAAGGAGCAGTATAGCGAATAATGTACGGCTCGCGGCTGAATGGCGACAGATGAGCCTCGGTTCTGCTCAGCGTCTCAGCTCCGCCCCGGAGGAGGGGTTCTGGCCATCCTGTCCGAAACCGCTGTAGAATGCGGGTCTGCTAATTTTCAATCCAATAGAGGGATTTCGGCGGTTATGAACGCACACAGTTTGATCGATGATCTCAAGGCCCGTGGTCTCATCGCACAGATGACCAACGAAGAGGAACTGGTAGAGCACCTGGCACAGGCTCCGGTTACTCTTTATTGTGGCTTCGATCCGACTGCCGACAGCCTTCATCTGGGTCACCTGGTTCCGTTGCTGATGCTGAAGCGCTTCCAGGATGCTGGCCATCGTCCCATTGCACTGGTGGGTGGTGCAACCGGCCTGATTGGTGATCCGAGCTTCAAGGATCAGGAGCGTCAGCTGAACTCTGAAGATGTGGTTAAGCAGTGGAGTGAGTGCCTGAAAGGGCAGATCAGCCGCTTCATCGACTTTAACGATCACGATGGCGCCATCCTGGCCAACAACTATGACTGGACGGCCAATGTTGATGTGCTCAGCTTCCTGCGCGACATCGGCAAACACTTCACTGTTAACAAGATGATTGCCAAGGAGTCGGTGAAGCAGCGTATTGAACGTGAAGGGTCGGGTCTGTCCTTTACCGAGTTCACCTATCAGATTCTGCAGTCGTACGACTTTCAGCAGCTGAACAGCAAATATGGCTGTACCATGCAGATCGGTGGTTCCGATCAGTGGGGCAATATCGTGGGCGGTATCGACCTGACCCGTCGCGTCAACGGTGCGTCCACGCATGCGCTGACTCTGCCGCTGATCACCAAGTCCGACGGCACCAAATTCGGTAAGACCGAAGGTGGTGCGGTATGGCTGGATGCCAACAAGACCTCTCCTTACGCGTTTTACCAGTTCTGGCTGCAGACGCCGGATGCTGACGTATACCGTTTCATGAAGTTCTTCACTTTCCTGTCGGTCGAGCAGATCAACGCCATTGAAGCGGAAGATCAGCAGCGTGAAGGCCGTCCGCAAGGACAGCAGGTACTGGCAGAAGAAATGACACGCCTAGTACATGGTGAAGACGCCCTGCAGGCTGCCCGTCGCATCACGGAAGCGTTGTTCTCCGGTGACCTGTCCAGCCTGAGTGCGGACGACTATGCTCAGCTGCAGCTGGATGGCCTGCCGGCTTCAGCCGTCCCCGCTGAACTGGGTGAGCAGCCTCTGACCACCCTGCTGGTGGATGCAGGTATGGCAAACTCGGGCAAACAGGTGAAGGATGCGTTGCAGCGCAATGCCGTGATCATCAATGACCAGACCTGTGGTATGGAACAGAATATGAGTGCTGCCGAGTTGTTTGCACAGGCGAATGCACGCTTTGACAAATACTTCCTGGTGAAGCTGGGCAAGAAGAAGCACCATCTGTTTTATCTGGCTGACTGATTCCGGTATCGATCAGCCTTGAGCAACGGGCACCCTAGGGTGCCCGTTGTCGTTTCTGAACCAGTCCAGGCCAGTGGCCTTGTCTGTGAAATAAGCCATTTCATCTTTTTGAAACTTTTTTGCCCAAAGGCGTTGACTCTGCATCCGGGATGCGTAGAATACGCCTCCTCGCTTGAGACGACAGCGTTCGCGAAACACTGAAGTCTCTTTCGAGAAGGAAATAAGTTCTTGAAATCATTAAGATTTCTGATGTAGAATTCGCTTCCTTGATTCAACCGGTTCGTTGTGAG
>Ga0193959_1000883_pt1 | contig 12153 bp, 9 predicted proteins | sample FB_2_MG_FD_140333 | JGI IMG/M metagenome (GOLD analysis project Ga0193959, IMG submission 140333) | Microbial mat bacterial communities from the Broadkill River, Lewes, Delaware, United States - FB_2_MG | ecosystem: Environmental > Aquatic > Freshwater > River > Microbial mats | place: USA... | reverse complement strand
TCAATGGCAGGATCAAAGCGCGACTCCACCATGAACAAATAGTTATCACCGGATTCCGGGTAGATATGTCCTGCCTCGCGCTGAATCAGATCACCCAGCACATCATTCGGCACCCGAGCACACAAGAGTCCAACAACTTCCCCTGCCCGCCGTATCGGCTGATAGAACATCAGGGTAACGGCATCATGAAAACGTGACGAGCTGGCACCGAGCTGCAGTGTCACCGGATCGCGGTAAGGTCCATGCAGAAAAGGCCCGGCCAGCCCCTCACGTACAGCGGCCGGATTCAGGTCCCTGACACCAATACGGCGGCTCTCGCTTGAAAACAGAACCTTGCCCATGTCATCGGTATAGGCCAGCTCCGACCAGTCAACGGCCTGTTTCATCTTGTGCCTGAACAGAGCGGCATTCTGTGCCGGCTGCTCAGGGTCAATCTGCTCAGCCAGTGCAGCCAGCAGGTCCCAATGGGCCTGCGCCCACTCCGTCAGCAGGCGAACCCGTATTTCGGCAATACTTTCAAAGGTCTGCTCAACCACGGGTCGAGTACGGCGATTAAGCCAGCAGGACCAGCGCATGGCTAATTTGCCGGTACTGCCCAGCCAGGGCAACCAGTGACGTTCGGCGTTTGACAGCTGCATTTGGGAGCTTTTCAGCGGTGTCATACAGGGGTCTCCAACAACACGTATTGGATGAGCCACAGCAATAACTGCGCCAGACCGGTGCAATCAACAGATATTGGATACTTTCAGCGACACACTTTCAGAAAAGCGCACCATTTAGAGGCAGGGAAAAATACGCGGAAGGTTTTTTGCACCAGAAGCAGGCAGCCGGAGCGGCTGCCTGCAAGGGATCATGACTGCTCGATACCCACGATCTTCCAGTCGGCATTCGGCTGCTGCATGTCACGCGTCAGATGCCAGATTTCGCTGAACTCACTGGTCTGCTGACCAGATTCAGCGATCCAGCCATAGAAGTGGATGCTGGCGACCACATGGTCACCTTCATCAATGAAGTTGACCAGTTCAGCCATTACGGAGTCCACTTCGGTATGCTGCTCGGCCGGCAGCTTGGCACGCTCCTGCTGCAGCGCCTCGAACATCTCATCGGACATGTAATCGCGAATTTCGCTCCAGTCCTGGGTATCCCAGGCTTTTTGCAGATGGATGTAGTGCTGCTGAGCACCATCAACGAAGGCTTGTTCGTTGAACCAGTCCGGCAAGTTCAGACGTGCAGAGGCCAGACCCGAGTTGCCCATACCGGAAAAACCGCTGGTCTCAGGTGCAGCGGTCTTGGCTTGAAAGTCCGGCTGCTGCTGACCCATGCCACCATTTGGCATCGCGTAGGCCGGTTGCGCCTTGCGCCGGGCAAACTGCTTGAACAGAAAGAAGGCACCCACGGCGATGGCGAGTATCAACAGGATATCCATGAACTGAATGCCTTCGAATGCCCCGCCCATGAACAGCGCGGCCAGCAGACCGCCCGCCAGCAAGCCACCCAGCAGACCACCGAAGCCCTTCTTCTTGGCCGGTGCGGCGTTGTTTGTATTGGTTGTGCTCTTGGCCGCAGCCTGATCCTTGCTCGGGGCCGGTGCTACTTTCTTCGGCGTGGTATAGGACTTGCCCATACTGGAGCCACCGCCCAGTCGCTTGGCTTCAGCCATATCCGGCACCATTACCAGGCCCAGCAACAGGGCAAAGCAGGTCGTTATCAGGGTACGCATCGTTTCTCCTCAGATTGTTTTACTTATGCGGCGCAGTGATTGCGCCAGTATTGCGATATAGAGTCCGGCAAAGATCAACAGGATCCCCACCAGATGGTACAGTCCCAGGCTTTCGCCCAGAAAAACCGTTGCCAGCAACAGCCCGAACATCGGCATCAAATGGATGAACAGTCCTGCCGTTGGCGCGCCCAGGCGCTCGACCCCGAGATTCCAGAACAGGAACGACAGTATCGATGGAAAAATCGCCATATAGAGTACGGTCAGCAGAAAGGGTTCCGTGGTCGGAATAGAAAGTTCTCCCCCCTGCTCCCACAACATCAGCGGGAAAAGAACGACTATCCCAACCAGCACGGAAAAGCCGAAAAATGTCAGTCCGTCCAGGCCCTTCGGGCGCCAGCGCAGACTGATGGTATAAAACGACCAGGTCAGCATCGCCAGGAAGATCCAGAGGTCGCCCTCATTGAAGGCAAAACCGGTCAGTACTTCCAACTGACCACGGCTGACCAGCACCAGAACACCACTCAGAGACAACACCACACCCAGCCACTGACGGCTACTGGCCCGTTCACTGAAGAACAGTGCGCCCAGCAGCAGGATCATCAGCGGCACGGCCGATTGCATCAACATGGCATTGGAGGCCTGGGTGTATTGCACCCCGAAGTAAATCAGGGTGTTGAAACAGGCAATACCCAGCAGGCCCTGCAGAAACAGCACCGGCAGATTGTCCTTCAACAGCTGCCGCAATCGCCAGGCACGCGGCAGCCACCAGGGCGCAATCAGCACCAGCGCCAGACTCCAGCGCAGAAACGCCAGCGTGAACGGCTGCATATCGAGGTGAATGGCACGCGCCAGCACAAAATTGCCGGCCCAGAACAGGGTCGTCAGTATCAACAACAGATAGGGCATCACGCACTCTCTTGATCATGCCGGCGCAGCAGACGCGCCAGTATACTGTGGGGGGGATCTTCTCCGGTGAGCAGGTAGTGCAGCACATTGTAATTGTTCACGCTCCACTCCATGCGCCGCTTGGCCACATCGAGGCCACAGAACAACACCTCATCACCGGACTGAAGTTCGTGCAGTTCACCCGGCAACAGGTGCACACCTTCAGCGGTTTTCAGCAGCAGCGGGAAACAGGGCAGCATGCGGTCACGTCGACGCGGGTCCTTGTTCAGATGACGCAACGACACGGCACGTTCTGTCATCATGGTCACCACCGCTGGCGCCGTTGCCGGTGTGACCTGCACCGACCAGCTGTCCAGCTCGGCATCGCCCACCACACTGCTCATACGATTGACCAATGTGTGGGCCCAGACATCATCACGCACCTGCAGCTGCTCAAGAAACAGCGGCAGCAGTGGCGTTTTCAGATGTGCAAGGATTCGATTGGCAATAATCCGGCCAGGCTCCATGATGAAATCACAGCGACTGTTGCGGAAAATCAGGCCGTTCTCATGCAGGTTCTGCCGCACCACCGTGGTCAGTTTGGGGTTCAGTTCCCGTGCCGTCATGATGATCGACAGGTTGTCGGCATCATTGGCCGTACCGGCAATAATACCCACTGCTGTTTCAACCCCTGCTTCCTGCAGCGTATGTGCCTCGGTCCCCACCCCGACAACCGCATTCTTGACAGGTGCGAGGCTGCCCGGACTGGGGTCAATGATAGTCATGTCCATGCCTTCGGCGGCAAAGGCAGCGGCCAAAGCACGGCCAAAACGACCATACCCGCAGATAATCCAGCGCCCCGGCGCATGTTTGTACACGCTGGACAGAGTCCGGTGATGCGGGTTCATCAGCCAATCATAGACCAGCAGCTTGTGCGGTGAGCGGGCGGCCAGTGCCATGTAATCGGCATACGCCCGAAAGGGATCGACGATCATATCGGTGCCGAAGGACGCCATATTGGCAGTGGTCACTTCGGAATTGGTACGGGTAATCACCTGACGTCTGGGCGCCAGCAGCTTGCTGGCAATGGCGATCGACAGGTTGACATTGTCATTGTTGGTCAGGGCCAGCACCCCGACACAATGGGGATGCTGCAGGCCCGCATGGTCGAGAATATCCGGCAGGGACGCATCCGCACACAGAGAGGGCACGGGAATTACCAGATTATCCAGTTCCAGTGCATCAATCCGGTCCTGTTCGATATCCACCACCACCGCACGTACGCCCCGGTCAATCAGGCGACGCACGACGATACCACCGGTCACACCATACCCGCATACCAGATAGAAAGGCTCACGCAGATTGCGTACATGGGTCTGGAAGCTGCGCAACCGCATCAGGCGGCCGAACATCGGTTCCTGCAACACGGCCAGTGTCTGGCCAATGCCATACAGCCAGCTGATCACCGTGGCATAGATGGAGACCGTAACCCACATGCGCTGAGCATCGGTGAACTCATAGGGAACCTCACCAAAACCGATGGTGGTGCCCATGAAGGAGACAAAGTAGAAAGCATGGAAGAAATCCATGTACCAGACATTGCCGTCGGCATTACGCCCCGGTATCAGCGTCATGCCGAATACCGTAATCGCATACACCGTGATCAGTGTGATCAGCGGCGCCCGCAGGCGCCGCATGAACAGAAACACCAGGTTATTCATAACCTCAGCGCCGTATCAGGGCGGTTTCCACTACCAGCAGAACAACCGAGATCAGGTTGGCCACCAATGCACCGGCAGCAAAGGATACGACACTGGCCATCATTTTCGGCGTCATGCCGGTCGCCGCTACCTGCTCGCCGTAGCCCCAGAAACCGGCCGCAATCACCAGCTGTACATCCGCCACCAGACTCGTCGCCAGCATCAACGCCCCCAAATGGGTACGATCACCAAACTTGAGTACGGTACAGATCAGGCTGACAACCAGTGCCGCGAACAGTTCGAAGACATCATGATGGTCCGCATTATCGATCTCGCCCAGCACAAAACCGAAGTTCAGCGTCAGAGCCAGTACGATGAAAAATGCGAAGATCACCTTTTCCCGGTTCATTGTTCCGTTTCCTATCCTGTAAACTGGGCCTGATTGTATAGACTGTCCATCAAGTCTGCACCCACCGTCTGCAGGGAACTTGAGACCTGATAATCTGTCTCATTCGTACTTATTAATCGCCCAGCCCAAGTGAGAAATGATGATTCAACAGCACCGCTCTCTTTTCGTGACACTTCTGCTGCTTCTGACTGCGCTGTCACTGCCGGTCAGGGCCGATATCATCACCAGCCCACTGGAACATCGTGCATTCCGGCCACTGACACTGGATAACGGCCTGCGCGCGGTGCTGGTATCCGACCCCATGGCCGACAAGGCTGCGGTATCACTCAATGTCGCCGCAGGCTCCAATGCCAACCCGGACGACCGGCCGGGCCTGGCACACTTCCTTGAGCACATGCTGTTCCTGGGCACCGAGAAATACCCTGAGGCGGACAGCTATCAGCAATTCATCAGCTCTCATGGTGGCAGCCACAACGCGTTCACCGCATACGAGGACACCAACTACTTCTTTGATGTAGAAGCAACCGCCTTGCCACAGGCGATCGACCGCTTTGCACAGTTTTTCATCGCCCCCCTGTTCACCCCCGAATACGTTGACCGCGAACGCCACGCCGTCCATTCCGAGTATCAGGCCAAGCGCCGCGATGACGGCCGGCGCCTGTTTGAGGCGGCCAAGCAGGTGATGAACCCGGAACACCATTTCAGCCGTTTTATGGTGGGCAGTCTGGACACCCTGTCCAACATCGATGACAGCAAGATTCGCGACGAACTGATCGCCTTTTACCAGCAATACTACTCTGCCAACCTGATGACGCTGGCCGTCGTGGGCCCACAGCCGCTCGACGAGCTTGAACAGCTGGTGCGCCAGCACTTCCGCGCTATCGAAAACCGTCAGGCACAACCCTTTGTCGATCAGGTTGCACTCTACCCGGATGACCTGCTGCCAGCGCAGCTGAATATCCAGACCCTGCGAGAGACCCGCACACTGAGTCTGAGCTTCCCGATCCCGGCCACGCGTGAGCACTGGCAGCAGAAGCCACTCCATTACATTGCCAGCCTGATCGGCTATGAAGGTGAAGGCAGCCTACTGGCCTTTTTGAAAGCCAGGGGCATGGCGCGTGGCCTGGCTGCCTACCCGGCGCTGGACCTGCCGAAACAGGCGATGTTTCGCATTGATATCGATTTGACCGACGCCGGCTGGAACCGTATTGACGATGTCACGGCCTGGACCTTCTCTTTCATCGACACCCTGCGCCAGCAGGGTATCTCCGCCGAGCTGTATGAGGAAGAACGCCGACTGGCCGACATACAGTTCCGCTTCGCACAGCCGGGCCAGCCCACCCATGAAGCCATGCGTCTATCTCAGGCACTGCGCCATTATCCGGCCGAATACCTGTTAAAAGCCGACTACCATCTTGGCCAGTTCGACGCTGATCTGATTCAGCGCTACCTCGACCCGCTTACGCCAGACAACCTGCTGCTCACACTGGCAAGCCAGACGCTGGATACCAATCAGGTTGAACCCCGTTACGATACCGCATACAGCATCAACACTATCGATGATGAGCGGCTTGAGCGCTGGCGCCAACCGCCTGCTGATGCACAGTTGCATGTACGCCAGGCCAACCCTTTTATTCCGACGCGACTGGAGCTGATAGAATCCGCAGCTCAAACCCAACCCCAGGCGGTCTGGTCCAAACCGGGCGCCGTGCTCTGGTATCTGCCGGATGCGGAATTCCAGCGTCCCAAGGCGGATTTCTACTTCACACTGCTGTCACCGGTTGCCAACCAGTCGGCAGAGTATGCCCTGCTGGCAGACCTTTACACCCGCATGGTTGAAGATCAGCTCAACGGCACCCTCTACGATGCCGGGCTGGCCAGCCTTTCGGTCAACCTTCAAGCTCACCTGCGTGGTCTCAGCCTGAAACTCTCGGGCTTCAGCGACAAGCAGCCCGAATTGCTTGATGCGGTCCTGCAGGTCATGCGCGCACCCGATATGGATCAGGCCCGCTTCCAGCGCATCAAGACTCAACTGCGCGAGCAGATCGAAAACGGTTTCCAGGAAAAACCCTACAACCGGGCATTTAACCACCTCTATGAACACCTGCTGGGCATCTGGTCACCGGAACAGAAACTGGCAGTATTACAGGAGCTGACCCTGAACGATCTGGCCGCGACCTACCCTCGACTGCTGCAGCCTGCCGAGCTGCGCCTGTTCGCACACGGCAACCTGACTCAGGACACGGCTATCCGCATGGCTGCCGGAGTACGCACTCAGCTGCAACCGACCGATCAGGGCTGGCAGGCCGAGCGCCCGCACGTTCTGACCCTGCCGGCGGGTGAGCCTCTGATTGACAGCTTTGATACCGAACACAACGACGCCTCAACCCTGCTTTACCTGCAGGGGCCCGATGACAGCCTGAAAACCCGTGCCGGGGTCGCACTGCTGAGCGAGATTCTGTCAACGCCTTTCTACTCTCAGCTGCGTACCGAAAAACAGTACGGCTATATCGTGTTCGCCAACTTCATGCCGGTACGTGAACGTGCAGGCATGGCACTGGTGGTGCAGTCCCCGAATACAGACCCCTTCACTCTGGCCAGCGAGTACAGCGCGTTTCTGGAGCAGATGGCAGAACAAATCGCCACAATGGAAGCCCCTGTACTGGAGCGTTACAAGCAAAGTCTGCTGGCTCGCATCAATCAGCGCGATACAGACCTGAATGCGCGGACGGGTCGTTTCTGGCGTGAACTTGACCGAGGTAATGTGGCGTTTGATACCCGCCAGCAACTGAGCCAACACACCCTCGCCCTGAGCCGCGAGGATCTCACCCGACTGCTGGAGACTTTGCTGAAACGGCAGCTGCTGATTCGCAACTTTGGTGATACAGTTGCACCCGAAGTGAAAACTCAGGCGCTCGTCGATGATGATGCCCGACTGGGCCAGTTGAAGCAGGAACAGCTCGGCATCCCTGCCGGCTGATCAGTAAGCCGGGGCCTACTCTTCCACGAAGACACGCCCCGGCCTGTCCTGCGCCGGTGTTGCCGGCACCGCCTGAGCAGCGGGCGTTTCGGTTGCGGATGGACCTTCCGATATGACCTCCATCCCGCCACCTTCGGCTCGTCCCTGCCAGGCATCATCCCCCGTCTGCTCATCACCCAGGTACACACCGGGTATTTTCTTGACCTCTTCGGTACAGACATTCTGGAAAATACAGCGGGCAATGGCCACATCAATGCGAATCTGCTCAAAGATCCGGTGTTCGCCAAACAACTCGGGCTGAGGATCAGGCCGAACCACTACTTCGTAGACCGGCGGTGGCGCCGAGGGATAGACCACATGCACCGGAGGCAAGCGGGATGCATCGTCCACGTACGCCACTTCACGCATGGGCTCGCGATCCAGATCACCACGCTTCATGCCTTCATAGGCATCTCGGCCATGAATCATGCCACCGGAAAAGCGGTCGACAGCCGTGACATCGTACGGCAGCAGTTCGGCTGCCGACGCAGTCGGAAGCAGCGTCAGGGCTGTCAGGCCCAATGTCAGCCTACAAATATTCACCCGGGTAGATCGACTCGGCATAAAGCGCCAGTTCCTCCAGTATGTGACGGTCGGCATCGGACATCTCCGGGTTCTGCACCATCGTGTTCAGATCCTGGAACAGCTGAGGAATACTGTAGCAGCCGGCATCACCCTGCAGCAATTTGCGGCTACGATATTCCTCCCAGCGCTGCGCTTCATCTTCGGTCAGGACATGCGGGAAGTTACGTGCCTTGTAACGCAGCAACATCTCTTCCAGCCGTGGATCCTGAAACGCCAGATCAAGTGTGGCCAGAGCTTGGGGTTCGGTTGCCCTGACCTGCTCCATCAGGCTGCGATCATGATCAGAGAAAAAGCCCCCGCTATACAGCATATGATCGGGGTCGCCATCGGATTCAAATCCATTACTACTGAATATATCGGCCACTTTGGCCGCCAATCCAGTTTCATTGCGCAACATCTGCAAATGCAGACGACAAGTATCGCCATCGATCTGCAAACGTTCGGCTTCCACCTTGGTCAACATGCCTGCCGGGGCGATAATCGGACACTTGTTGGCCAGCACCTGCTTCAACGGAATACGCGGCGCATCCGGTGGCAGCTCATCATGGCGGGTAAACAACAGGGTGCGCAGCTGTTCAACACTCAGTTCGAACAACGGTGTCGGATCCTCGCGCAAATCCCAGACGATCGTGCTGTTGCGGTTGGTCAAATGACTGGCGATCGGAGCAACAATGGCAGTATTACCCCACTCCACCGGATATTTGGATGATACGTGCAACACCGGCTTCATCCGCACCACATCCAGCTGCGCCTGTACGGCACGTTTGCCACGGTTACGCATGGCATAGTCAAACAGCTTGGGCTGACGCTCACGCACCAGCTTCGCCACCGCAATCGTGGCATATACATCGGACAGAGCATCATGGGCGTTGCCGTGGTCAATACCGTTAGCACGGGTCAGGTCTTCCAGCCGCAAACTGGGCGTGCCATCCTCGTACTCGGGCCAGACAATGCCTTCCGGGCGCAGTGCACGGGTCAGGCGCAGCATGTCGATGATATCCCAGCGCGAGCAGCCATTCTGCCACTCCCGGGCATAGGGGTCATAGAAATTGCGATACAGCGTGTAACGCGTGACCTCATCGTCGAAACGCAGGCTGTTATAGCCGACACCACAGGTGCCCGGCGCGGACAATTCAGCATGCACGCGAGCAATGAACTCGGCTTCACACACACCCTCGTTCAGGGCGGTCTGAGGGGTAATACCCGTCACCAGACAGGCCTGGGGATGCGGCAGCGTATCTTCGGGCGGAGCACAATACAGCATCAAGGGCTCACCGATGATGTTCAACTCGGCATCGGTGCGAATACCGGCAAACTGCAATGGCCGATCTCGCGCCGGATCTATGCCGGTCGTTTCATAATCGTGCCAGTAAAAGGTTTCGTTCCGCTTGCCTGCCATGAATCTGCTGTCTCGACTTTTCGATTAGGGAATGCTTAGATCAAACAAGCCGTCAGATTAACATTTCAGCCCCGAGGGATCATCCGTATGCTGACCGACAACAAGGACCTGGACACGCGTTGCCCCTGCGGCTCCGGCAAGCCCTTCGCCTTCTGCTGCGAGCCGGCCCTGAGCGGGCGCAAACCGGCTGCAACCGCCGAAGCCCTGATGCGCTCCCGTTACACCGCCTTTGCACTGGGTGCCGTTGATTACCTGATTCGCACCACCGCCAGCCGTAAGCGCGCCCCTCAGGACGCAGAGCTGCTGGCCGAGCAGACTCAGGCGACAACCTGGACCGGTCTGGAAATCATGGCAACCGAAGCAGGCAAGGCCGGTGACCAGACCGGTATTGTTGAATTCAAGGCCTCCTTCGACAGCCCCGAGGGCAGTGCCATTCTGCATGAGCGTTCCAACTTCGAACGCGAAGAGGGCCGTTGGGTTTATACCGACGGTGATGTCGAGCTGCTACCCGCCTGAGAAAACTGCCACACGTATTTCTTCTTCAACTTTAGCCCGTTCCGGCCGATACGCCCTCCTTGAGCACACAGGAGGGCACGGACATGCACATTCAAGCCTACCAGCTGGAATTCCAGGGACAGCGCGACTACTCACGTGTCGAGCGGGAACAACTTCACGCCGAAATCACGGCCAGTAACGACGCTAGTCAGATCGGCCATACGGCCACAGCCTCATCCAGCCGTAGCGTTGATGCCGATAACAGTGTCACCTACAGCGCAGACGGGGAAACAAAACAGAAACCCTTCTATATTCCCCCCGCCCCCGTCATGATCAGCACGGCGTCCAGGCCAATGACAGAAAAAGGCATGGAGATCAGCCCGGAAGACCGACTGCGCATCGAGATCATCAACCGCCTGCATCAGGCCATGACGGGAAAATCTCTCAGCATTATCGGCTTAGGCAAGATTACCGAGGGCACTGAAGCGACCGATTCAGCAATGGCCGAACCTTCTACCCAACCAGCGTCCGGCACTGCAGCCGCTGATGCCGGCCTGAGGATTGAGTTAACCCGCCGTTACACGGCTCAGGAGCAGGAGCACACCTCGTTCGCTGCCCAAGGGACTATTTTAACCGCTGATGGCCGCCGTATTGAACTGGACCTTCAGCTGGAAATGTCTCGCTCGGCTGAAACCCATCAGCGCCAGCGACTCACCCTGGGCGGAAGGCTGCACGACCCTCTGGTCATCAATTTCGATGGCGGCAGCGCCGAACTGCGCAATGCTCGCTATGAATTCGATCTGGATGCCGATGGTGAGACCGAAATGATACCCGGCCTCCGTGGTGACCGAGCCTTTATCGCGCTTGATAAAAACGGTGACGGCATTATTAATGACGGCAGCGAACTCTTTGGCGCCACGACCGGGAACGGTTTTGCCGAACTCGCGACCTATGATACCGATGGTAACGGCTTCATTGATGCAGGAGATGAGGTATTCGACCAGCTGAAATTATGGGTACCTGGCGCTGATGGCGGACAGTTGTTCGACATGAGCACCCGCGATGTCGGCGCCCTCCACGTTTCAGGCACTGCCACCGAATTTTCCATCAGTTCGGACTTCACAGAAAACCGCCTCGGGGTGATCCGTTCTACCAGTATTTTCCTATCAGAATCAGGTAGATCGGGCACAGTCCAGCATGTTGACCTGAGTGTGTAGATTCACCTGTTCGACGCTGTATCATATCCGGCCTCACTCATTCAGCGGCTGTCAAGGCTTTCCCTTGCCCGGGCCAGACCGTTAGAATAGCGGCCCCGCCCGTTCGCCTCCAAGAAATGAGTGCGGGACTCTCCTGTGGTAGTGGTGACTGATGTTTGCAAACCTGTTTAAACCCAAGTGGCGTCATTCAGACCCGGAAGTACGCGTAACCGCTGTAGCCAAGCTCAGCCCTGATCAGCCAGAGCAGCTCTCGATTTTGCGCGAACTGGCCCTGTCCGACAGTAATTCTCGGGTGCGTATTAGCGCCGTGCGTCGACTTCAGGATCCTGAATCACTGCTGCAGATACTGGCCAGCTCATCGGATCCGGAGGTCCGCGAACAGGCCGGCCAGCGCGTGGGCGAATGCCTGGGGCCCGACATTTCCCAGGATTCCCTGTGCCAGTTACTCGACAGGATTGATGATGACTCGGCGCGCACTCAGATCATCATCAATGCCAATGGTCTTAAACCCGATTCCCTGAACCGGATTGATGATGAAGCCCTGCTGATGCAACTGGCGCTGCATGCACGCGTGGCCGATACCCGCAAGGCCGCCGTCACGCGACTCAATGACGCAGACCTGCTGGAGCAGGTACAACGTGCCAGCCGGGGCCGCGACAAAACCGTGCATCGCATCTGCCGCGACAAGTTACACGACCTGCGGGAACAGGCCCGCAAGCAGGTC
>Ga0193959_1000879_pt1 | contig 12187 bp, 15 predicted proteins | sample FB_2_MG_FD_140333 | JGI IMG/M metagenome (GOLD analysis project Ga0193959, IMG submission 140333) | Microbial mat bacterial communities from the Broadkill River, Lewes, Delaware, United States - FB_2_MG | ecosystem: Environmental > Aquatic > Freshwater > River > Microbial mats | place: USA... | reverse complement strand
CTAGCAAGCACTAATAAAAACACTAAACCTGAACTAAGTAGCAATATTGGACTTATGTCTAACATTTGTTTCTCCATACAATTTTTACAGTTTAGTTACACTAAAACTTAGAATCATTGTATCGAAAAAAACTATGACTTAAATTAAATTAATGCTTATATTTTATTTATTTTGAAATGCTTTACTAATATTCTCAATATCTTCTTGTGAGTTGATTTTAATTTTGAAGTAGTTTTTATCTATTTTAACATCTAAATTGCTCAATGAAAGGCTTTCTTTAATTTTGGAAAGAGAATCAAAATTGAATTTTATCGATTTTTTAATGCTACTTTTTGTACCACTTTTTATATTGTCTTTTATTTGTTTAACTAATATTTCAGTTTCTCTTACACTTAATTTTTGACCAATAATTGAATCAATAATTATTTTCTGTTCATCTTCATTTAAACCAACAATTAATTTAGCATGTCCAAGAGATATTTTATCTGAACCAAGCATTTTTTGAGAGAAATTACTCAATGTCAATAATCTTATAATATTACTAATAGAACTTCGACTTTTTGAAACTAAAGTTGCTAATTCATCATGTGTTATATTAAAATCATTTATAAGACCAGCATAAGAATAAGCAACTTCAATTATGTTTAAATCATCTCTTTGTATATTTTCAATCAGAGCTAATTCTCTTAATTTATTATTATCTACATCAATAACAACTGCTTTAATAGTAGATAAATTTGCTAATTTGGTAGCTCGTAGTCGTCTTTCACCAGCTATAAGTAAATATGTACCAGAATTTTTTGTAACAACAATTGGTTGTAATAATCCATTTTTTTCTATAGATTGGCTTAATTCTTTAATTTTATCTTCATTAAAAATTTTTCGAGGTTGATAAGGATTTGGCTCTATATTGTTTACATCAATTTCTAAAATTTCATTTTTTTTAGAAATATTATTATTTTCATACGCAGTTTCTATTTCACCTAGTAATTCACCTAATCCTCTACCTAATGCCATTTAATTATCCTTGCTTTAAAATTGATTTTGCTAAATTAGTATAAGCTTTTGTTCCACTAGATTTTGGATCATAAAGCATAATTGGTTTTCCAAAACTAGGACTTTCTGCTAATTTTATATTTCGTGGCACTACTACATAAGATGAGTCATTCAATTTAAATAATTTATTTTCAAAATGTTTTGCAAGATCTGCAAATACCTGTTTAGATAAATTATTTTGAGCACTATACATTGTTGGTAAAAAACCTTTAATGTCTAATTGTCGGTTTATTGTTTGGCGTATTAGTTTAATAGTATTCAATAATTGTGCCAAACCTTCTAATGCAAAAAACTCACATTGTATTGGAATTAACACCGATGATGCTGCACTTAATGTATTAATAGTCAATGGTCCTAATGCAGGTGGTGAATCAATAATGATATAATCATAATCTTGTTTTATTGGATCTAGTTTTCTTTTTAATACTAATTCTCTATCTTTTGTATTTTTATAAAACTCTTTCTCTATCCCTACTAAACCAATATTTGAAGGAGCGACAAAAAGATTTTCTATATCTTTCGACTCTAAAATTATTTCATTCAGTTCTTTTGTTCCAAGCATTACATGATAAAGATTATATTCATAAGAGTCCCTATGAAATCCTAAGCTTGTAGTTGCATTTGATTGTGGATCAGCATCGATCAGTAAAACACGCTTACCTTCAAGGGCAAGTGCTGCACTTAAATTAACAGCTGTTGTTGTTTTACCAACTCCACCTTTTTGATTTGCTATAGTAATAACTTGAGTCATCTTAAACTAAATACCTTTTTATTTTCAATATTTATAGATCCATCTTCATTTAAAATAGCATTTTCTAAAGATACTTTTTTATTTTGGATAGTTGTTTTATATTGTTTGCTATTTTCAAATTCTATCCTATATTTACTAAAAATTTGCTTCCATGTATTTTTCTCTAAAATTGAGATAAAATAATCATTTAATAAGTCATGTACATCAATATCAATATCTAAATATCCAAATTCTAAACTGGTTTGCTTTAAATTCAATCCTATACCACAATAATATAAATTATTGGCTACATTTGTAATTGTACCGCCCATCTTTTTGTTATCAAGATAAAAATCATTGGGCCATTTTAACCATAATTTTGATCCCAACTTGGATAAAAGTTCTTTTAATATAAAACTGAAATATATAGATGATGATTGCATGGGTAAATCATTAGGAAGAAGAGTTTTATCAATTACAAAAGAGAAAAATAGATTTCCTTCTTTACCATCCCAAGAGTTATCTCTACTACCCAATCCATTAGTTTGGTTATGAGTTACTACTACTAATGGATTTTGATATCCATTAAGTCGAATATGTTTTTTTAAATATGTATGCGTTGATTCAACAGAATCAAGAAAAATCGTCTCCAATTTCTAACCTTTTTCCTCGTATGTAAGATACAACATTCATTTGTTTTTTTGAAGATGGTTGAACGCTTTTAATTTTTATACTACCTACGGTACATCCAACAACAATAAAATCGCTATTTATAGTTAATATTTTTCCACTTTTATTTCTAGAACAACTATCATTTAAACTACATTCTTTTATTTTAATACCAGTATCAAGATATATATCTGGCCATGATTTAAATGCTCGATATTTATTATAAAAATTGCTTGCGTTGTCAAATAAAACTAATCCATCTTTTTTCGATATTTTTTTACAATGTGTTACTAAAGATAGATTTTGTTTTACAGGAATTATATTATTATATTGTTCCAATATTTCAATTGTTAATTCAGATGCGCATATTGCTAGCTTATCAAAAAGTTCAGCAACTACAGTATCCTCATTTATAGATACATATTTGTATCCTAATATATCTCCACTATCTAATCCTACATCCATATTCATTGCTGTAACACCAGAAAATTTATCATTATTTAATAAAGATTGTTGAATTGGACTTGCCCCTCTATATTTTGGTAATAGAGACGCGTGTAAATTGATACAAGGTGCAATATTTAAAATTTCTTTTGGCAAAATTTGTCCGTACGCTGCAACTATTATAATATCTGGTTTTAATTCTATAATTAAATTTTGTACTGCATTATCTTTTAATGTTAATGGTTGATGTATTGGGATATTTATAGCATTATCAAGAATAAATTTTTTTATATCTGGTGGTGTCAATTCTTGTTTTCTACCAACTGGTTTATCTGGTTGAGTAAAAAGTGATACAATATTATAATTTTTTTCTACAAGTTTTTGCAATATTATAGTTGCATAATCAGGTGTACCCATAAATATAATTCGTTTTTCTTTAGTCATTAAGTGTACCCTTTCCTATAAATAATGTACCACTTGATTGTTTTTCATTTAATAAAAAATCGTATGCTCCACTGAGATCAAATCCACTAGTTAAAAACATATTTTTTTTATTTTCCATAAGAAAATTTGCTGCTTTTAATTTTGTGACAATTCCTCCAGTAGCGAATTCACTGTTAGCACTATGTTCTTCTTCTAATAAACTCACATCAATGCTAGTTACTATTTTTTGCAATTCTGCATCTTTGTATTCATGAGGGTTTTTATTATAATAACCATCTATATCAGTTAAAATAACTAATAAATCTCCGTAAAAGTATTCCGTAACATAAGCCGACAACTGATCGTTATCTCCAAATACTAATTCTTCTGTAGCAGTTACATCATTTTCATTAATAATAGGAACGATATTATTTTTTAACATCACTTCTATGGCATCTCTTGCATGTTCTAATCGAATATTATCTTTAAATATTGAAGCTTCTAATAAAACCTGCGAACAAAGTATGTTGTACTGAGAAAATTTTTTTCTATATGTATCTAAAAGTAAAGGCTGTCCCAAAGCCGCTAATGCTTGTTTATTTGCAACTACTTTTTTATCTAATTGAAGTAAGGAATACCCAGCAGCAACTGCTCCTGAACTCACTAAAATAACTTCATATTTTTCTTTTAGTAAAGATATTAAATTTACGAGATTTCTTAATCTATCTAAAGCAAGTGCACCATCTTGAGTTAAGACAGCACTACCTACTTTTAAAACTATTCTTCGCATTTATCCCTACTAATTAAATCATATAAAGCATATTTTATTCCATTAATATTATCATGTGTTGCAGAAGATATCGGAAGTACAAAGTATGGTAAGTCTTCATTATATTTTGTATATGTTAATTCTTGTAGAAAATATTTTTTATCTTTTTGAAAAGAAAATGTATTTTCATTTGATAATTCTAATCCAATAGCAGATATAAATTGCTGTACTTTTTCATTAATCTCATCTTCTGGAATTGCATCAATTTTTGTTAATGCTATAGCAAATTTTCTGGTACTTAACTCTTTTGAGAATTTTTTTACCTCTTCTTTTAAAACATTATATTGATCAAGCATCTCTCTATAATTTGAAACATCTATCATATAAAGTAATGTTTTAGTTCTTTCAATATGTTTTAAAAACTCAATACCTAGACCTCTTCCTTCACTTGCACCATCTATAATACCTGGGATATCTGCTGCCACAAATGAGTTATAATCACCAACATCAACCACACCTAACTTTGGTGTAAGTGTTGTAAATTCATAATTAGCTACTTGAGGTGTTGCATTCGAAATAGTTGAAATTAATGTTGATTTACCAACATTTGGATATCCTACTAGTCCCACATCAGCAATTAATTTTAACTCTAATCTAATATTTTTTGTTGTTCCTACAAGACCAGGTTGTGCATAACTTGGAGTTTGATTTCTTGAGTTTTTAAAGTGAGTATTTCCTAATCCACCTTTTCCACCTTCTAAAAATAAAACTTTCTGTTTATTTTCTACAAGATCAAATAAAATTTCTTCAGTATCTTCATCAATTACTTGTGTTCCAGGTGGCACTTTTAAAATTACATGTTTTGCTGATTTACCGCTACAGTTACTACCCATACCAGGTTGTCCATTGTCAGCTTTTACATGATGTGTACCTTTATATGAAGATAAAGTATCTGTATTACTATCAACTTCAAAATAAACATCTCCACCTTTTCCACCTGAACCACCATCTGGTCCACCTTTTATAACAAACTTTTCTTTTCTAAATGAAACACAACCTGCTCCACCTTTTCCAGACTTAACTGTAAAACTGGCATTATCTACAAACATATTATTCTCCGATTTCTAATTCATAATACATAATTTCATCAAATGATATATTATGAATTATATTTTGTTAAAAAAAAAGGCACTATAGCAAACGCTACAGTGCCTTAAAATTATCATTTTATATTACTACTTACGAAGCGTAAACTGATACTTTTTTTCTATTTTTGTCTTTTTGTTCGAATTTAACAACACCGTCTATTAAAGAATAAATTGTGTGATCTTTTCCAATTCCAACATTAGCACCTACATGTACTTTTGTTCCTCTTTGTCTAATAATGATGTTACCAGCAATTACTGATTCCCCACCATATTTTTTAACTCCTAGTCTTCTACCAGCTGAGTCTCTATTATTATTAGTACTTCCTTGACCTTTCTTGTGAGCCATATCTTATTCCTTACGCTGCTATTTTAGTAATTCTAACTTTAGTGAAGCTTCTTCTGAAACCTCTTTTTAGTTTACTATCTTTTCTTCTCAGTTTTTTGTAAGAGATAACTTTTCTATCTCTACCTTCAACGATAACTTCAGCTGTTACTACAGCATTTGCAACTGATTCACCAGCTGTTAATGCTTTTCCATCATTTACAGCTATTACTTCTGTAAATTCGATTGTTTCTTTTGGTTCTTTACTTAGTTTATCAACATTTAAAATATCACCTTCTGATACTTTATATTGTTTTCCACCAGTTTTGATAATTGCGTACATTAGCTTATCCTCTAAAATTTATAAAGCGAATTATACAAAAGATATCTTTAAATATACTTTAAATGAATTTTATTAGTGAAAATCTACTGCTGTAGCGATTACATCCATTTCAATCATAGCATTTTTTGGTAATCCTTTAACCTCAATAGTACTTCTTGCAGGTTTGTGATCACCAAATGCTTCTGCCATAATAACATTAACAATTCCAAAATCATTCATATCTGTTAAAAAAATATTAACTTTTACAACAGAATCCATAAAAGTTCCATTATCTTCAAGAATTGCTTTGATATTTTCAAATATTTTTCTTGTTTGTTTTTTTATATCATTTTCTACCATCTCACCGTTTAGTTCTAATGCTATTTGACCTGATGTATATAACATACCATTAAACTTAACTGCTTGTGAATAAGGGCCTATTGCAGCTGGTGCATTTTCTGTTGTTAAAAATTCCATTTATTATCCTCTTTATATTTTTCAAATTATACACTATTGAAAATTAATTATTCTTTTAACCTACAATAAGTTTTTTTAATTTTATTTCCCTCAATTTGTATATTAAAGTTCTATTTTTTATTGCTTTTTCCCTAAAATTTAAAGTCTCATCAAATTTTATTTGTTGAATCTTTTTCGTATAGTACGGTACTAATATCATTGTAAGTTGACTATTAAGTTCTTCAATTGAATAAGTAATTACTTGTTCATTTAACATTAAACCTATTAAAGATGGATCATTTGGATCATCTAGCATTTTATTATACTCATTTGCATGAACTTCAAACATATCTGCAGTTAATTCCTTTTTTACAATCTCTAAATACTCAGGATTATCTAAAACAGTTTTTATGATACTTAATTCTGAAATATCAACTGATGAAAGTGTTACATTAGATGACCGTTGATTTTCAAAATGTTGTACTTGTACAAGTTGTGAATTTACATTAAGTTTTCGTGCTACCAAAGAGGCATATTCTTCCTGCAAAATAGGACTTAATGTTTTTAAATATTCGTTTGATTCTAGCAATGCAGATTGTTTATCTTGTGGGTTTTCCAAATCATATTTTTTTATGATAAAATCAATCGTAAAATCTACAAAAGGTGTTGTCTTTGTAAACATTGCATTCAATTCATCGATTTTATTTGCATTTACCATATCAGCAGGGTCTTGTCCATCTGAAAAAATGACAACTCCACCTTGAAACTGACTATGACTTAAAAGTAAACTTGCCTTATATGCAGCATTTAATCCAGCTTTATCACCATCATAAGCTACAATAACTTTAGGTTCACCTCTTTTTAATAATGGTAAATGTTCTACAGTAAGAGCTGTTCCTAGAGTTGCTATTGCGTTAGAAAAACCAGCTTGATGTAACATGATGACATCTAAATAACCTTCAGTTACGATAACAGTTTTTTGTTTATAAATCATTTCTTTTGCAAGATTATAGCCATATAAAAGTCTTGATTTATTAAAAAGTTTTGTCTGAGGTGAATTAACATATTTTGCGTTATGTCCAGAAATTGTTCTCCCCCCAAAACCTACAACTGTACCATTTATAGTATATATAGGAAATGTGATTCTATCTATAAATCGAGAGTATAATCCATTTTGACCTGTATCAATTATACCAAACTCTTTTGCATCTGCAAGATTTAAAAAATTTGTTTTTAAAAAATTAATTGTGTCATTTGAATTACTAGCATATCCTATTTCAAATTTTTCAATTGAAAAATCTGAGATTCCTCTACTTTTTAAATATGCTTTTGATTCTTCATTATGAGTAAGAAGTTTTTGATAATATTCATTCACTTTGACAATGATAGAAGAGTCTATTTTTTTAAAATTATTATCATACTCTAATGATACATTAGCCATGGAAGCTAGTTTTTCTAAAGCTTCAGGATAGGAAAGCTTTTCATACTCCATAACAAACTTTATACTATCACCACCTACTCCACATCCAAAACAATGATATATTTGTTTTGTAGGGCTAATTACAAATGAAGGTGTATCTTCTCCATGAAAAGGACAGCATGCTTTAAAATTCGCACCTGATTTTTTAATTTCTATAAATTGAGATACTATATCTACAACATCAAGATGAGATTTCAGATTTTCTATCGATTCTTTTGTTATCATTAAAGAAATAATACTATATATTGATATAGATTAAGATTAGTACTGCCATAAAATGATAAAATATGAGTATGATATACATAACAATTAAACTCATTCACATTTTTTCTGTATTTATATACGGTGGTTTTCTATTTACTGATAATCTTTTTTTATCTAAAATGAAAAAAGATTTAACAAATGATGAACATTCTAAAGTACGAGAGTATTTTATGCAACATGTTCGTAAAGTTGTACCAAAAGCACTTATTATTGCTGTTGCCTCAGGTATGTATCTTTTTTACATAAACTTTGGTGTTATTGAAGAAAATGGTTGGACAAACTTCCAAATTTTATTAGCAATAAAGGGATTTCTAGGTGGATGGTTAGGATTAAGAGGTGTTATGCAAGTATTTTTTAAAATTCAACCTTTAGTTTTTAAAAGCCATTTGTTTCCATTTATTCTAGTAATTATCATCATCATTTTATCACAACTTATGTTTGGGGTGTAAGTATAAAAAAGATATACTCCTCAAATTAAATCGAATAAGGAAAAATTATGAGAACTATGATTTCAATTTTACTATTAATCTCTATTACATGTGGAGGTTTATTTTACTTATATTCTGAAAATGGTCCAGTTCAACAATGGCAAGCGGAGGAAGATGCAGCATACTATAAAGCTTTAGAAGAACGAAAAAAAACTGTGGAAGCTACTAAAGAATAAAGATATTAATCCTAATACTATTTAAAAATAAATATTATCATTTAAGTCATTTATATGTTCTAACATACTCTCGTAATGATTATATTCAATTTTAATAGGAAAGTAGTTATTTTTATATTTAAATATAAGAGATGGAAAACTATTCACTTTTATTTTATCTTTAATTTTAAAATCCTCTTGTAGTTTTAACATTATCTTATCTGACTCTAAATCTTTACAAAACTTTTTTGTATCAATTTCGATCATTTTTGCTGCTTCTTCTAAAGTATCTCTATTGGATGGGTTTTTTGCATTTAAATAATATTGTTGTTGTATTGCTGATATCATCTCATATTCTTTTCCTTGAACTCTTGCAGCAATAGCAGCTTGACAAGACAGGTAAGTAGAACGCCTAGGAGTACACTTTGTCCAAAAATCAAAATTAAACTCTGTCCCTACTGAATTATGTATTTGTTTCCAAACTCCTTGCAGCATATTTTGCATATCATTTGACATAGTTTCATTACTAATTGGAGCTAGTCCACCTTGGACATAAACAACTTTTATATTAGAAGGTAAATTTTCAATAATTTTTTGCCAAGTTGGAGCAAAAGCATAACACCAAGAACACATTGGATCAATAACATAAAATAAAGTGGACATACTGTTCCTTTGATAGGATATTAAGAATATACGATTGTACAAATATTGATTTTTATATAAATGGTGACTCGTGTTGGATTCGAACCAACGGCCACCTCCTTAAAAGGGAGATGCTCTACCGGCTGAGCTAACAAGTCATTTTTATAATAGTGGTACTCCCTACACGATTCGAACGTGTGACCTACGCCTTAGAAGGGCGTTGCTCTATCCAGCTGAGCTAAGGAAGCATAAATGTAAAGTGGAGCGGGAGACGAGACTCGAACTCGCGACAATCTGCTTGGAAGGCAGAGGCTCTAGCCAACTGAGCTACTCCCGCTTAAATTTTTAATATGGTGCAGATGATGAGATTTGAACTCACACGCCGTGAAGCACGAGCCCCTCAAGCCCGCGTGTCTACCATTCCACCACATCTGCACTTTTATTGATGGAATTGTAGCGAAGAAATGTAAATTTTACCTTATAAAAATACTCTTTTGTAATAATATGCAACAAATAGAAAAGCAACCCCTAATGAAATAGATATAAACTGCAAAGAAACAAATGATGCCATGATACCAATAAAGAATGTTGTAGTAACATTTCCTATCATAAATACCATCTCATTATAAGCTAATACTCTACCTAAATATTTAGCTTCCACTTCATCTTGTAACATTGCATAAGTATATGACCAAATTGTTGTCGTTGCAATTCCTGTAAGAAACATACCGACTAAACCTAGATAAAAATTGTCTTGAAGAAATGCCCAAATTATAATCGTAAGCCCTTGAAAAAGAAAGATATAAAACATTCTTGTTTTTGATATCCAATTACTTATAATTAATGGTCCAATCATCAAAGCAAAAGCACGAATTGAGTTTGTAATACCTATAGCTAATGGTACAGCTATCATATATTTATATTGAAAATCTGCAAGAAGAGTTACCAAAGTATCAAAAGCAGTTAATCCTACACTTGCATGTAATACCATATAATGAAAAAGATATTTATTTTTTTTCAAATATTCTATACCATCTTTTATAGAGTTTAATATGCTTTTATGTACTTTTTCAACCTCTACATGAAAATGTATTTGACTTAAAATAATTAAAGCAGCAAGAAAAAATAATCCGTCTATTATAAAAGATACCTTTACACCAAAAATACTTACTATAATACCACCAATCGCCATACCTGCTGTAAATGTAAATGACCAAATAATCGAATGTATCTCATTTGCTTTTACTAATGCTTCTCCGCTTAAAAGTTTAGGTAATAATGTCATCTCTGTAGTAAAAAACATAGAAGCACTTCCCATTCGAATAAAGAGTAATAATAACAATAACCAAACATCATCTAATGAGTTAATAAGTAAAAAGCATAAAGTCATAATAAGCTCAACACTTAATAATATAACCATAAGTTTTTTTACCGGTATTCTATCGACAATAGAACCATTAAATGGGGATAATACAATACCTGGAATAAGATGCATAGCAGCTGTAGTTGCAATTAAAAATGGAGATGCACCAAAATTTATAAGCATGGAATAAATAGCAACATTTGAAAACCACGCTCCAAAATATGCTATAAATTGAACAGCAGATAGTTGCTGTACAACTTTGTGTGTTCTAAAAAGTTCTCGATATGTCAAAATTTTATTTAAATTCTATTTTAACTAAATTAGAAAATGATGTAGGTGCTGGTACTATAATTTCACATTTATATGAAGAGATATGTGTACTATCAGCAATCTTATAAAGTTTTGATATTTTTAAATCTGTTTTTTGGCCATCTAAATATATCACTTTAGTTTGTATTTCATTTGCTTTGTCAATAGGAATATATATATCCAACTTTCCTGCACTCAAATCCATACTAGAATATAAAACTACTCCAGGATTTACATAATCACCAATCTCTACAGATATATCATAGATATAGTTATCTTTCTCAATTAATATTTTTTTAGAAATAGTATCTTTTAGTGTTGCAATTTTTGTTTCTAAATCACTTATATTTGAAGCCATATTAAATATTTTAATTCTTTGATTATCTTTATCAAATCTAGATTTAGAAGAGACTTTATTGAAGCTTTTTAATATCCCCTTTTCAATCTTTAAAATCTCTTTTAAATTTTGAAGCTTAATATTTGATTGTTTTAAATCTTCATTGTTGATATTAGAATCTATTTGTACGATAGTACTATTGTTTGCTTTATGTGATTCTATATCGTTATTTACATAAATTATTTGTCCACTTACAGCAGATTTTATTGTATATGTATTTACAGGGTTTAATTTTGCATAATACTCACTTGCAATAATACTAGAACTTAACAATATCACTAAACTCATTATTTTTTTCATTTTATATCTCCTACTTCAAGTGGTCGAAATATATCATCATTTATCTTTATATCTAGTTTAATTTTTTCATTTGGCACATTTCGAAAGTTTCCGATATACTCATTTTCTTTAAATTTAAAAATAACATCCTTATAACTTAAAAATTGTCCATCAAAGTTAAATCGTACTAAAATTTCTGAAAGATTATGATTCTCTATAAAGTCATCACGAATCCCTTTATACATAAAAAGTTCTAATTCTTTTGGCTCAAACTTTGCTACTTTATAAATATCAATACTATTTAAATTTCCTTTTAACAGATTTATTTCATCGTCATAAACAATATCTGTAAAAATAGGTTTTCCAAAAACAATTTTAAAAGCTTTACTTATGCTGTCTTCCAAAAGAGGATATAAATTTTCTTTTTTTGCATAAAAGTTTTTTAATGATTTTAATTTTCCATTGTAAAAT
>Ga0193959_1000876_pt1 | contig 12196 bp, 12 predicted proteins | sample FB_2_MG_FD_140333 | JGI IMG/M metagenome (GOLD analysis project Ga0193959, IMG submission 140333) | Microbial mat bacterial communities from the Broadkill River, Lewes, Delaware, United States - FB_2_MG | ecosystem: Environmental > Aquatic > Freshwater > River > Microbial mats | place: USA... | reverse complement strand
GTGCATATAGATCTCTGTTTTTCCACTGCCCGTATCACCAAAAAGGAGAGAAACAGGTTTTGTCTGTAAAGATTTAAAAGCATTTTGTTGTTTTTGTGAAAGAATAATTTCTGAGGGGGTTTTAAGATCTATATTTTTAACTTTAGAATCTTTTCTAAATGGAACCATAAGCCCTAAAGCTTCTCCAACAGAACAAAAATAGTAGCGAGAAATAAAAGAAGCCAATTCTCTTTGTTTTTGCGTATAAAAAAGCTCTGTAAACTCTTCTATTGTGAGGGTCTTAAACTCAGGTTTTTCTATAATTTGGAGCACCACTCCTCTTCTCTCTCTTTTTTGCAAAGAGATCGCCACAAAAGAGCCTCGTTCACAAGGTTTTTCACTATGATATATCAGTGGTTCAAGAGGTGAAGAGAGAGGTGCTATAAGGTAGTAATACAAACAAAACCTTTAAAGAGATTTTTGTTTATATTATAGCGAAGTTGGTAGCAAGTTATTGAAAATCTGAAAAGCCGTGACTACAACCTGAGGTACAGCTAAAAGTCCCGTCTGCATTATTGTACGTAAAGTCTATCGCTGTTCCATTTGAGAGTGTATATGTGTATACATTGCCACCTTTACTCCACTTATTTCCAGCTTCATACATAAGTACACTTGAAAAGCCAGAGCCTAAATCATTAATCCATGCAGTATCACCTGATATCAAACGACTCTGTCTCTCAGAAACTATTGCAGATCGTACAGCTGCAACATCAGCTCGCCCTTTGGCTATCTCTGCATCTAAACGTGTTGCAGCGAAACGAGGTACCGCTATAGCAGCTAATATACCAAGCACCACAATTACAAAGACCACCTCTATCATTGTAAACCCACTTTTTCTTACTATCATCATAAAACCTTTTGTTCAGTTTAGTTTTTACTTTTTCACATAATATCATATTTTAGGTTGAAAGTCCATATCAATCTATTGATACTGCCGTACCTTTCATACGGTGTGAACCATTTAGAGAGTCTAAAATGGCACCAGAAACATCTAAAAAGTCCCCATTGATAGTTATGGTAGCACCCTGTTCTTGTGCCATAACACAAGAAGGTATAGTAGAGATATCTGGAGCCGCACCCTGCCCTTTGTACGAAGATATAGTATCATTTATACAAGTTTTCGTATTGTTAATAAGTGTCGCTTTTTTTGCATCATCTCTTGTAGCTGCTAGTTTTGGTAGAGCTACTGCTGCCAAGATCCCCAATATTGCTATAACGAAGATTAGCTCTATCATCGTAAACCCCTTTTTCATCTTCTGCCTCTTTTTCATGCTATATGAACATTTTACATCTTTAAAGATTGTATTTTCTTAAAGTAGAGCCTGTTTTATCGTTTCTTTAAGTCTTTTGCGATAGCATATAGCAACAATTAACAAGAAAAAATAGGATGCGTAGTTTTTATGATACCCTTTAACAAACCACCCCTTCTTGGCAGCGAAAAAGAGTACGTCTTAGACGCTATGCAACAAGAGAAGATCTCAGGCGATGGCAACTACACCAAAAAGTGTCAAAAGTGGTTTGAAGATCATACACAAACAAAACTCGCACTTCTTACCCCATCGTGTACACATGCCCTAGAGATGGCAGCTTTGCTTTTAGATCTCAAAGAGGGAGATGAAGTGATCATGCCTAGCTACACCTTTGTCTCTACGGCAAATGCCTTTGCCTTGCGAGGGGCGAAAGTAGTGTTTGTAGATATTCGCCCAGACACCATGAACATAGATGAGATGAAAATAGAGGCTGCCCTTAGCCAAAAAACAAAAGCGATCGTTGTTGTTCACTACGCCGGAGTCGCTTGTGAGATGGGCGCGATCATGACACTTGCAGAAAAACACAAACTTTTTGTCGTAGAAGATGCAGCCCAAGCCATGATGAGCACTTACAAGAGCAAAACACTTGGAACCATAGGAGATCTTGGCACCTACTCTTTTCATGAAACCAAAAACTACACAAGCGGAGGTGAAGGGGGTGTTTTGCTCGTAAACAACGAAAAGTTTAAAGAGCGCGCCGAGATCATTCGCGAAAAGGGTACCAACCGCAAGCAGTTTTTTCGCGGACTTGTAGATAAGTACTCATGGGTAGATCTAGGCAGCTCCTACCTGCCTAGCGAACTGCAGGTAGCTTACCTCTATGCACAACTAAAAAGAGCAGAACAGATCAACCAAACACGTTTAGATCTTTGGAGCAACTACTACGAAAAGCTCAAACCACTGCAAGAGCAGAAAAAACTTGAACTGCCTACCATACCAAAAGAGTGCACACACAATGCTCATATGTTTTACATAAAAGTTAAAGATCTTAAAGAGCGCACAAAATTTTTAGAGCACCTGCATAACCATGAAGTGATGGCAGTGTTTCACTACGTGCCACTCCACAGCTCTGAAGCTGGAGAGCGCTACACAAGATTTGCAGGGGAAGATCGCTACACCACAAAAGAGAGTGAACGGCTTATACGCTTACCAATGTACTACGGACTCACTAAACACGATCAAGAAAAAGTGGTACAATCTCTTTTTGAGTTTTATAAGAAAGAGAAAGAGCTATGAAGATCTCTGTAGTCACCCCCGTCTATGGCTGTGCTAAAAGCCTTAACACCCTTTACCAAAGGTTACAAACAACACTGAGCACTATTACTCAGGAGTTTGAGATCATTATGGTCAACGATGCCAGTCCCGATGATGCCTGGGAGCAGATCAAAGCACTTGCCAAAAAAGATGCAAGGGTAAAGGGGATCAACCTCTCAAAAAACTTTGGGCAGCACTACGCCATAACAGCAGGGCTCGATTTCGCCGCGGGTGAGTATGTGGTGGTAATGGACTGTGATCTTCAAGATCAGCCAGAAGAGATCATAAAGCTTTACAATAAGATGCAAGAGGGGTATGATATAGTTTTTGGCAGACGCGCTAAAAGACAAGATCATCTTTTTAAACGACTATCTTCAAAACTTTTTTATAAAGTGTATGATTACCTAACAGAAAGTGATACTGACAACACGATAGCAAACTTTAGCATTGTAAAACAAAAAGTAGTTTTGGAATATAGACGACTTAAAGAACAAAACCGCTCTTTTTATCTCTTCATCAACTGGCTAGGGTTTAAAAAAACAAAAGTAGATATAGAGCATGCTAAACGTGAAGAAGGTAAAAGTTCTTACACATTTAAAAAACTTTTTAACCTTGCTATAGACGGTATCGTAGCTCAATCAAATAAACCTCTTAAACTGTCTATAAAATATGGATTTTTAATTTCACTATTTAGTTTACTTTATGGCTTCTGGCTTGTTTTTAGATATTTTTACTTCTCAATTCCTGTTCAAGGCTGGACAAGTGTTATGGTCTCTATTTATTTTATTGGTGGTTTATTGTTTGCAAACATGGGAATTCTAGGACTGTATATAGGAAAAATATTTGACGAAACCAAAAGCAGACCTCTGTATATTATTAGTGAACTTACATTTGAGGATAAAGACTTATGTCATATTACACATATGAAGAACTAAAGAAAATGGGATTTAAAAATGTTGGTTTCGATGTCAAAGTTAGTACGAAAGCGTCAATTTATGATTGTGAAAAAATCTCTATAGGAAACAACTCTCGTATAGATGACTTTTGTGTCATTTCTGGCAAAGTAGAAATAGGATCCAATGTCCATATTACTCCTTTTTGCCTTGTTGCAGGTGGACTTAAAGGTGTTTTTTTAGAAGACTTTACTACACTGGCTTATGGTGTAAAAATTTTCTCGCAGTCTGATGATTATAGTGGAGAGACTCTAACAAACTCAACAATTCCTAAAAAATTTAAAAATGAATACATGAAAGAAGTTATAGTAAAGCAACATTCTATTGTTGGAGCAGGTTCTGTAATTATGCCTGGTGTTACCCTAGAAATAGGAACATCTATAGGAGCAATGAGTCTAGTGCTAAAGTCAACTCAAGCATGGGGAATTTATGTTGGGATCCCTGCTAAAAAAATTAAAAATAAAAAGCAAGATCTCCTTGAACTAAAAAAAGAGTTTTTGCTAGAGAGTCATATATAAATGGGCTACTTTTATATCCTAAGCACTATACTTTTCACCGTATATGGACAACTCATACTTAAATGGAGAATAGGAAGATATGGAGTATTGCCAGATCAGTTGAGCGAAAAGCTTCTTTTTCTCATCAAGCTTCTTTTTGATCCCTTTATCTTGAGTGGATTTATAGCAGCATTTATTGCTTCATTTTTTTGGATGGCTGCTATGACAAAGTTTGATGTGAGCTATGCATACCCTTTTATGAGTGGTGCATTTATACTTGTATTTTTACTTTCTGCTCTTTTTTTTCACGAGCCTGTTACTTGGCAAAAAGTGCTTGGTCTACTTCTTATAGTGAGTGGTATTCTAGTTACAAGTAGGAGTCTATAAGATGTTTTCATTACACAAGGTTATTTTTTTCTTGAAGTATCTCTTTTTTGGCTCGCTTTTTTTAGCTAGCTTTTATCTTAGCTACCATCAAGCTGTTCAAGAGCCTCTTTTTGAAGATGGTGCCGTTAAAGTCAAAGCATTTCCAAGTGACACACTTCCACATATAAAGTTTACACAGCAGTTCTTTGATGGTGAGACATATATTGCGCATCCCTTATGGCATATTTGTACCTATAGCATCTCTAAGCTAACAACCCTTGAACTAGATCTCTCTGCGGCTCTTGCATCAAGCTTGATTTTACTTGTATGGGCTTTTTTGATCTACTACACCTTGCGAAAGACACTCTACACTACACTCCAAGATCTAGCACCCTACAAGCAAGAGATTCTCCTTTTAGCTTCTACTATGAGTCTCTTTTTTATAGCCCCTTTGGTATTTCCACCCTATGATCATCTTATTGCAAGTGGAGTAGGCTCACCTAATCTTTGGCACAACATTACCTTATGGGCAGTCAAGCCTTTTGCACTATTGAGTGTTCTTTTAACTTTTTGGGCACTGAAACAACAAACTATGAAACTTTACATTTTAGCAACTATAGCTATTATAATATCGATATTTGCAAAACCTAGTTTTATTATAATGTTTCTACCTGCCTTGATACTTTTTTTCTTCTATAAAAAAGAGTTTGCCAAGCCAAATATAAAATTTCTACTTTCTATCATCATGATCTCTACACTCGTTTTGCTATTTCAGTACATAAACACCTATGACTTCAACACAAAAAAGAGGATTATTATAGACTTTTTAGGAGTATGGTCTACGCAAACCTCAAATATACCCATGTCACTTTTGCTTGTCTTGCTTCTTCCTGCACTTGTCTATAAGTTTTCTCCGACTGCTCAAAAAAACAACCTTTTAACATTATCTTGGTTACAGGTTCTCATAGGTATAATACTTTTTGCGACTTTTGCAGAGGAAGGCAAACAATATCTGCATGGTAATTTTGGATGGAGCTATCAAATTGCTTTGAGTTTACTTTACATATTTTCTATGACAGAATTTCTAAGTTCTTATAGCTTACTTTCAAAACTTAAACGCTACATACTGCTTTTTTTGTTTACAGTGCAAACATATATTGGTTTAGAGTATTTTTACAAGATATTAGAAGGAAGGAATCCTTTATATATCTCAATTAATTTTTAAAAAGAAAAACTTGTCTCTTACAAGATCGACTATTTTCTTACTAATGAAAAGCTTTGGATGGCCATAACTGCTTCTGTACTTACTCTTTATTTATCACCTCTTCTCTTTACGAATGGAAACTTTTATGTACCCGTTTTTGACAATCTTGACTCTACTGTAGTTTGGTATAAAACATTAGTTGAAAGTGGACAAATTTTTGCATCAAATGACACTGTAATTCCAAATATAATGCATGGATTACCTCGATCGTCTTACCCTGGAGAATTCAATATTCTTCTCTGGCTATACTACTTTAGTTTTATATTTATATATAGTTTGTATCTAGCTATTGTCTATGTATTCATTTTCTATGCATGGTTTACTAAAAAAAATTCTTACGATATAATTGCCATGAATTTTATTTATATTGTTTCAATAATAAGACTACCTCTTTTTTACTCATTATCAAACGATGATCAAAATAAAGTCATACAAATAATTTATTCATTTTTCAACAAAGGCACTGAATGAACAAACAAATAATTTTTCTAAATAGAGCTATCGTCAATAATGAAAAACTATTGTTTCCATTAATTACTATTGGTATATTAGCATACTACCTTCTACCACTTATCATTGACTTTAGTAATACAAAAATCTTAGTATTTGACAATTTAGATTCCAATGTAGTTTGGTTTAAAATACTTGCTCAAAGTAATATGATATTTGCATCTAATGATTCAATTATACCAAATATGATGGATGGACTTCCTAGACTAAGTTATGGCAGTGAATATAATTACATTTTATGGCTTTATTATTTATTTTCAGCGAAAACAGCTTATGTGATAAACGAGGTATTAATTCACTCTGTCGCTTACATATCAATGTACATTTTTTTATCGAAACAATTTTTACTCAACCAAGAAAATCATAAGCTACTTTTAGTCTATACTGGTTCTCTCATGTTTGCTATACAACCATTTTGGCCTTCAGGAGGACTTAGCGTACCTCTAATGCCATTGATTACATATGCCTTAGTAAATATTCATACAAATAAAGCACAATATACTGATTGGCTTATCATAATATTGCTACCTCTCTTTTCAAGTTTTGTTCTTGTTTATTTCTTTTTTATACTTTCGCTCTTTATTGTTTCACTATGGTTATGGAAAAAAGAAAATAAATTTCCAAAATATCTATTTTATGCAATGATTTTAATGAGCACACTTTTCCTTCTTGTTGAGTATCGACTAGTGTTTTCAATACTTTTTGACTCTGGATTTATTTCCCACAGAATAGAATTTGATTACACATCACTACAATCATTAGATCCTTATAGACTTATGTATATACAGTTTTTAAACGGTACTGCACACACAAAAGGAACACATAATGTATTTATTATTCCTATAGTCTTAATAGCAATGTTTCTCTCTTTTTCTACAAAAAAATATTCTATACATGAGTCCTTAGTAATTTTGTTTATAATTATTTTATCTTTTATTGTAGACATATGGTCTTTTCTTTTAACACAGAAATTATCAATTCCAATATTAGTTATTTTAATCTCATTTGGTTTAATACTTAGCAAAGACAATAAAATGATATTTGTACTTTCTCTTATACAAATTTTAATATCATTTATATACGCTTATGTATTTTCATCATTCTGGAGTGATTTTATTAGCTCTGTACCAATCTTATCTGGCTTTAATTTTTCAAGACTGATTTTTTTACAACAATTTATCTGGATTATCCTGCTATTACTCTCTTTTGCTATATTAATAAATAGACTCAAACTTAGTAGTTATGCAATAATCTTATTGATTATATTTCAAACTTCTATCTCTTTTGAACGAGCTCTCTTTAGTAACAGAGATAACCATGTTTCAACTCTTACAACAGAACGTTATATGACTTGGAATCAATACTATGACACAACACTACTGAATGAAGTAAAATCTTTTTTAAACTATTCCAATCATAAATACAGAGTAGTTAATTATGGCATTGAACCTGCTGTCTCTTTATTTAATGACTTTTATACGCTTGATGGATACTCTGTAAACTATCCACTGGAATACAAGCATGAATTTAGGAAAATAATGTCACAGACTCTTTTCAATTCTCCTACAGCAGCCAATCTGTATGATAATTGGGGAAATAAAGTTTATATTTATGATAGAGTTACCTATGACATAGAGCATTATGATCCATATATTATACTTGAGTCAATAGATATGAATACAAGTCAGATTAAACATATGGGAGCCAAATATATACTATCTGGCTACGAAATTAAAAATTCTAATAATTATAATTTAAGACTTATAAAATCATTTGAGTCCCCTAAATCCTTCTGGAAAATTCATTTATATCAAGTAGATTAGCCGTGTTAAAAAGAATTTGGCCAAACAACAAAGAGGCTCTCTTCCATATCAGTGCCCTAATCATATTAGGTGCCTATCTATTTCCTTTCTTTTCACATGGTTCCGACTTATACCTAATGGTTTTTGATAATTTAGACTCAAATGTTGTCTGGCTTAAAATACTAGCCCAAAGTAATAAAATTTTTGCTTCAAATTCAGAGATCATACCAAATATGATGGATGGTCTACCTCGCTCTACCTATGGTAGTGAATTCAATGTACTGCTATGGCTCTACTATCTTTTCTCTCCATTTACTGCTTATGCTATAAATGAAGTTGTGATTCACCTTATGGCTTATTTTTCAATGTTTATATTCTTAAAAGATAGATTAGGTAAGAAAAAAGATGCTCTACTTTTATCTTTTCTAGGTGCTATCGTTTTTGCTCTACTACCTTTTTGGCCATCGGCGGGAATTAGTATTTCCGTAATGCCCTTAGTAACATATGTATTTTTAAAAATTGAGAATCATGCTGATAGATGGCAACATTGGCTTATTCTGATTATATTTCCCTTTTATAGTAGTTTTATTTTGATTTATGTTTTTTATTTTTCTTTAATGGCTATCTACTTTATTAAAAAAAATATGACTTATCAATTTAATAAAAGATTTTTATTCAGTCTTCTACTTGTTGTAAGCCTATTTTTGCTTATAGAGTATAGACTTCTAATTCAAGTTTTCACCCAAGAATTTATCTCCAATAGAACAGAGTACTACTCGTTAATAGATAACACTTTTTTAGAATCATATAGAGAAGCACTTTTACAATTCTTAAATGGAACACCTCACTCAAAAGGCACTCATTTTAAAATTCTTTTACCTCTTGCAATTTTTACTCTTTTTATCTCTTTATTTCCAAGAAGTTTTAATAAAACTCAGTCACTTCTAATCATCATTGTCTTTCTTTTATCTCTGAATAGTGTATTTTGGGATATTATCTTACTGCAAAAGTATTCTCTATTATTTTTAGGAGGCATTTTTTTCTCTTTAAGTATTTTAAAAAGAAGCCCATTAGCAACACTATTGTCTATACAACTGTTGATTGGAATATGGTTTGGATTTTCTTTTTATGAAGAATGGAATAGCTTGCTTGATAAACTTAAAACTATAAAAATGTTTAATTTTTCAAGATATTTCTTTTTTTCGCAAATTCTATGGTCTATAACATTAGTTCTTACTTTACAACAACTAATATCTAAAGTCAAGTTCTCTATATTATACATACCTTTAATACTAATTAGTCAATATATCTATTCTACAAACTCTGCCTTATTTAGCACTACGTCTAAAACATATTACCAAACTTGGAATAACTATTATGCTCCAGATATTTTTAAAAACATTCAAGAATCTATAAATAAGCCTCAAAATAGCTATAGAGTGTTAAGCCTAGGTCTTGATCCTGCTATAAGTTTGTACAATGGATTCTATACATTAGATGGTTATTGTGTAAACTACCCTTTAGAGTATAAACATAAGTTTAGAAAAATCATTACAGATTCATTAGCTCATGAAAAATACTACAGAGATCTTTTTGATGGTTGGGGAAGTAAGCTTTATCTCTTTGATAAAAATGTAGAGTTTATTTATTATAATGAACTCCATGCGAAAGCTAGTAAAAGCCAGATATATAAGAATCTTGACTTTAACACAACACAACTAAAATGTATGGGAGGAGACTATATTATTTCAGCAGGACAAATAGATAATTATAGAAAATATAATCTTAGGTATATCTCTTCACATACAAAAGAAAATTCCATATGGAAAATAAACCTATACCAGATAGTAGACTAGTCATAGGTAGTGTAAAATAATTTCTGTAAATTCCAAATCAACTATGATTATAAAAAATAAAAAGGATCATAGAGATGGAATTGAAAAATGGAAAAAAGATAGAGTTTGATTTAGAGGAGTTTGTACCTTTACTGTTGAGTAATAAACAAGAGGGTTTTCGTTTGATAGGTGAACGCTTTTTAAATGCAGTAATGGAGATTGAGTTTGAATCATTTATTGGTGCTGGGAAGCATGAGAGAAGTGATGAAAGAGTTGATTATCGCAACGGTCATAAAGAGAGACAGCTAAAAACCACCCTTGGAGAGCTGAACCTTCTTCGTCCTTATGCCAGAAGCGGCAAGTTTGAAACAAAGCTGTTTGAGAACTACTCTAGGATTGATAAAGCACTGGCATCGATTATTGTAGAGAGTTATCTTAAAGGGATTTCTACCCGTAAAGTAGAATCTGTAATATCAGAGCTTGATATTGAACTCTCACATGCCACAGTGAGTAACCTGAGCCATGAACTTGATGAACTTATAACAGAGTTTCGTACGTCGCCACTCAGAGAGTATTATCCCTATTTCTATGTTGATGCAGTGTATCTCAAAGTATTCAATGGTTCAAGGTTTGTATCCCAAGCGGTGATCATAGCAATTGGCGTTAATGAAGATGGATACAGAGAGATTCTTGATATTGATATAGCTAATGAGGAATCGTATGCAAGCTACAAAGGTTTCTTTGATACCTTAAAAGAGCGAGGAATGAAAAAAGTGGATCTGATAATCAGTGATGGTCATAAAGGGATTAAAAGAGCTGCGCAAGAGAGTTTTAGCGGATCCTCTTGGCAACTTTGCAGTGTACACTTTAAGCGTAACCTGATGAAGATTGTACCGAAAAAATATTTAATGATCTAAACGATGTACTCAAAGCTAAAGATATTGGGGATGCTCATAGTGCCGGACATGCCATGATCGCCACTTATGAGACAAAGCTACCCAAGCTTGCCAAATACCTTGAGGCTAATCTTGAGGATGTAATGACATTCCTAGCGTTTCCAAAATCTCATCACAGAAAGATACACTCAACCAATGTATTGGAGCGGCTCAATAAAGAGGTTAAGCGCAGAACAAAAGTTGTAGGTGCTTTTCCAAGTGAAGGCTCGGTTCTGAGACTACTAGTGCCATTAGCTGTTGACACGAATGCTAAGTGGTTGGATAGAAAATATGTTTTGTGGGAAGATTTGGAACATGTTTGTGAAGTTGGTGAGGAATTTACAGAAATTTTTTGACGGTATCCTAGCCATAACTAAAATACTTTTAAAACTTGAATTAGAATTTAAAATAGTGTAAGAAAAATGAAAGCTTAAACTAAGGAGCTTTTTCTACAAATACTCCTTAGTTTATCAAGCAACCTCTAGAAAGAGATATTTGATCCACCAAAAGTAGAAGTTGTGTTAAGTGAACCACACATAGCAGGTGCACCAGTTACTGCAACAGTTCCACCATTTACAGTAGGAGTAATAGTAATAGTATTCTGAGTTGACGCTTGAGCCGCAACACATGCTTGTGATCCAGCTAATGTCATTGTACTCAATGCTGTAAACTCAGCACCCAAATCACTTACACAAGTTTTAACATTTGTACAATCTTTAGCATTTTGTGCATCATCACGAGTAGCAGAAAGTTTTGGTACTGCAACTGCAGCCAAAATACCTAAAATAACGATAACAAAGATCAATTCGATCATAGTAAAACCAGCTCTTTTCATAAGAACTCCTTTTTGTTGTTTGTTCGATTACTCTTGTAACCTTAAGTATAATTATGAACTAAATGAGATTATAATTTCCTTAAACATAAATATTATACAAAATAACAGTAAGCAACATCTATTTGTTTTCTTTTTAAAAATTGGTATTATAATTGCTAGTATTACAAAATCGCAACACCTTAAGAAGGATATTTTTTATGAGTATAGAGATCTCACGTACACACAGTTTGTTAAAAGAGGCTATGGACTACAGAGCGATGCGCCAAGATATGATCGCATCAAATATTGCCAATGCTGATACACCCTTTTATAAACCACGTGATGTTCGTTTTGAGAAGATGCTCTCACAAAAAGCGCAGATGCTTTTAGATAAAAATGAAAATGAATTACAGATGGCACAGACTGATAGTTCTCATCTCTCCCCTATAAAAAAGAGTACAGCTCTTAAAGCAACAACATTTTTTCGTGATGGACATATGGCACGAAATGATGGTAACAGTGTCGATATCGACGTAGAAACAACTGAGATGAGTAAAAATGCTGTAATGTTTGACGCACTTATCAATGCAAATAAAAAGAGCTCAAAGATCTTTAAG
>Ga0193959_1000871_pt1 | contig 12225 bp, 10 predicted proteins | sample FB_2_MG_FD_140333 | JGI IMG/M metagenome (GOLD analysis project Ga0193959, IMG submission 140333) | Microbial mat bacterial communities from the Broadkill River, Lewes, Delaware, United States - FB_2_MG | ecosystem: Environmental > Aquatic > Freshwater > River > Microbial mats | place: USA... | reverse complement strand
TAAAAGATTAAAAGTTGTAGAAAACTTTATTAACTCTGGAAACAGACCTGAATGGATGATGTTAACTCAACTTCCAGTACTTCCTCCAGATTTAAGACCATTGGTATCTTTAGATGGTGGTAAATTTGCAGTTTCAGATGTTAATGATTTATACAGAAGAGTTATTAACAGAAACAACAGACTTAAAAGGTTAACTGAACTTGATGCTCCTGAAATTATTATCAGAAATGAGATGAGAATGCTTCAAGAAGCTGTTGATGCTTTATTTGATAATGCTAAAACAGCAAATGCAGTAAAAGGTGCAAATAAAAGACCTCTTAAATCATTATCTGAAATTATTAAAGGGAAACAAGGACGATTTAGACAAAACTTACTTGGTAAAAGGGTTGACTTCTCTGGTCGTTCTGTAATTGTTGTTGGACCTACATTAAATATGGACCAATGTGGTATTCCTAAGAAAATGGCTTTAGAGTTATTTAAACCACATTTAATGGCAAAACTTGAAGAGAGAGGATACTCTACTACTTTAAAATCTGCAAAAAGATTAATTGAAGCAGAAACAAATGAAGTATGGGAATGTCTAGCTGAAATTGTTGAAGATTATCCAGTTTTACTAAACAGAGCTCCAACTCTGCATAAACTTTCAATTCAAGCGTTTCACCCTATTTTAATTGATGGTAAAGCTATCCAGTTACATCCATTAGTTTGTTCTGCATTTAATGCCGATTTTGATGGGGATCAGATGGCTGTTCACGTACCATTATCACAAGAAGCTATTGCTGAAGCAAAAGTTCTTATGATGAGTTCAATGAATATTCTTTTACCAGCTTCAGGACGTGCTATTGCAGTACCTTCTCAAGATATGATTCTTGGTATTTACTATGTTTCTTTAGAAAAAAACGGAGTAAAAGGTGAGCATAAATTATATGCAAATCTAAATGAAGTTTTAATGGCATTAGAGTTAGGAAAAGTTGACATTCATGCAAAAATTAGAACAGTAATTGATGGTCAGTTAATCAACACTACTGCAGGTAGATTAATTATTCATGATATTTTACCAGATTTTGTACCTTTAGATTACTGGAATAAGATTTTAAAGAAAAAAGATATTGGTAATTTAGTAGATTATATTTATAAACATGGTGGATATGAAGTTACACCTAAGTTCTTAGATAATTTAAAAAATCTTGGTTTTAAATATGCGACATCAGCAGGAATCTCTATCTCAATAGATGATATTAGAATTCCAGATTCAAAAGCAGGGTTAGTTTCTGTTTCTAAAAAAGAAGTGATTGAAGTGCAAAAACAATTTAACCAAGGTTTATTAACTGAGCAAGAAAGATATAATAAAATTATTGATATTTGGACAGTGCTTAATAATAAACTTGGATCAGAAATGATGGATTTAGTTCAATCTGATAAAGATGGATTCAATTCTATTTATATGATGGCAGATTCAGGGGCTAGAGGTAGTTCAGCTCAGATTAGACAGCTTGCAGGTATGAGGGGTCTTATGGCTAAACCTGATGGTTCAATTATTGAAACACCAATTCTTTCTAACTTCCGTGAAGGTCTAAATGTACTTGAGTACTTTATTTCTACTCACGGTGCAAGAAAAGGTCTTGCGGATACAGCTTTAAAAACTGCGAATGCTGGATATTTAACAAGAAAACTTATTGATGTATCTCAAAATGTAAGAATTGACTTAGAAGATTGTGGTACTCATGAAGGTATAGAAATTACTGATATCGTTGATGGTAATGAGTTAATTGAAGGTTTAGAAGAGAGAATCACAGGTCGAGTTATTGCTGCAGATATTGTTGATCCAATTTCTAACGAAATTTTATTCCAAGAGGGAACACTAATTACTGAAGAAGATGCAAAAATTGTATCGGAAGCTGGTGTTAAATCAGTTGTAATTAGAACACCTTTAACTTGTAAAGCACCAAATACTTTATGTGCAAAATGTTATGGACTTAACCTTGGTGAGCAAAGAAAAGCAAATCCAGGTGAAGCAGTAGGTGTACTTGCTGCTCAATCTATTGGTGAGCCAGGTACTCAGCTTACACTAAGAACTTTCCACGTTGGTGGGACAGCTAGTGCGACTCAAGCAGAAAAAGAGTTAAAAGCTACAAAAGAAGGTTTTGTAAGATATTATAATATTAAAACTTATGAAAATAAAAAAGGTGAGCAAATTATTGCAAACAGAAGAAATGCAGGTATTTTATTAGTAGAGCCTAAAATGAATGCACCATTTGATGGTACATTTAAAATGGAAACAACTCACGAAGAGGTTATTGTTTCTGTTGTTAGTGCTAATGATACTAAAAAATACTATTTCAGAAAACACGATATCGCAAAACCAAATGAACTTGCAGGTGTAAGTGGTAAAATTGAGGGTAAACTTTATCTTCCATACAATGATGGAGATCAAGTAAACGAATTTGATTCAATTGTTGAAGTTATTAAAGATGGATGGAATGTACCATCAAGAATCCCTTATGCATCTACATTAAAAGTAAATGATGGAGCACCTGTTACTAGAACAATTAGTGCAGGTGAAATAGGTGTAGTTAAATACTTTAAATTAAGAGGTGATTATTTAGATAGAATTACTGATATTAAAGCTGGTGATGTTATTGATAGAAAAGGTTTATTTGCAGTTATCGTTGATGCTGAAGATAGAGAAGCTTCTAGACATTATATCTCAAGAGAGTCTGTAATAGTTGCTGATGATAATAGTGAAGTAGATGCTACAAGTATAATTGCAAAACCTCAAGATGAAGCGCACGTAGTAATAGCAGAATGGGATCCATATGCAAACCCTACTATTGCACAAGAAGAGGGTGATGTTGTATTTGAAGATATCATCTCTGGTATAACTGTAAATGAAGCATATGATGAATTAACAGGAACTTCAAAACTTGTTGTTAATGAGTATATTCCTGCAAACTATAAACCTGCTATTGTTATAAAACATCAAGGTGAAGTGGTTTCAAGATATGTTCTTGAACCTAAAACATCATTGTTTGTAGCCGAAGGTGATAAAGTTGCAATTGCAGATATCATTGGTAAAACACCTAAAGCTGTTTCTAAATCATCAGATATTACTGGAGGTCTTCCAAGAGTTTCTGAATTATTTGAAGCACGTCGTCCTAAAAATATAGCAGTACTTGCTACTTTTGATGGTGTTGTTAGTTTTGGTAAAGCATTAAGAAATAAACAAAGATTAATCATTACTGATAATGTTGGTAATAAAGATGAGTTCTTAATTCAAAAAGATAGAGCAATTCTAGTAAGAGAAGGTGAATTTGTACATGCTGGTGAGAAATTAACAGATGGACAAATTGCTTCTCATGATATTCTTAAAATTTTAGGTGCAAAAGCTTTAAATGAATTTATTGTTTCTGAAGTTCAAGGTGTATATCGAGGACAAGGTGTTAACATTGCTGATAAACATATTGAGGTTATTTTATCTCAAATGTTAAGACAAGTAAGTATCATTGATGGAGGAAATACTAAGTTTGTTGTTGGTGATATGATCTCTAAAAGAAGATTCTTAGCAGAAAATGAAAAAATTGTTAAAATGGGTGGAGAGCCAGCACTTGCAGAACCAGTTTTACTTGGTATTACAAGAGCTGCTGTTACATCTGATAGTATTATATCATCTGCTTCATTCCAAGAAACTACAAAAGTTTTAACAGAAGCTGCCATTAGTTCTAAAATGGATCTATTAACAGATCTTAAAGAAAATGTTGTTATTGGTAGAACAATACCAGTTGGAACAGGTTTATACAGAAATAAAAAAGTTACATTTTCTGTAAATAACTAAATTATAAAGTAGAGTTTTACTCTACTTTATCTCACAAAATAATAACTTTGACTACACTTTTTATATTAATCATATTTTTTATCTCATTAGAACTCTTCGAATCGAATTGGCAAAAAGCTGATACGTTTTATGGTGTAATAAAAAACAATTATAAAGTTTATGAAAAAAATATATTTTTATTTTTTATTTTAAATCCAACATTCTTTTTTTCAATATATTTAGCAATGAAATTTAATAATTATGGTTTTTTAATGAGTAGTATAATAGTACTTAAATTTACAGATATATCTTTTCGTTTGTATTTAATGAAGCAAATACAAGATGATGAAGATATCACACCTCTTGTACCTATGGATATTAATTATTCATTTACATTAAGATATTTTAATGTTATTGTATACCCAATTACTTTTTTTCTTTCATTACTCTAAATTTAAGGAACAATAACCTTTTCAAGTACTTTTTGGATAATGTCATCTGTAGTAATATCTTGTACCATCGCTTCATAGCTTAAAATGATTCTATGTCTTAGTACATCTTTAACACACAAAGTAATATCAAGTGGACTAACAAAATCATTTCCTCGTAAATAAGCTCTTGCTTTGACTGCTTTAAACATATCTATCGTTGCTCTTGGACTTGCTCCAAATTCAATATAATCTTTAATCTCTTCAAGTCCATAGTTTTCTGGTTCTCTTGTTGCAAAAATAATATTTACAATATACTCTTCTAGTTCTTTGTCTATATGTATATCTTTAACTTTCTCTTTTATAATTTCTATATCATTTTTATCTAGTATGTTATTAATTGATTCAAATGTTGAAAAAGCTGCTTTTGATGCTATCTCATACTCTTCCTCTTTTGTATTGTATCCTACAACTATTTTAAACATAAATCTATCTAGTTGTGCTTCAGGTAGGTTGTATGCACCCTCCTGTTCAACTGGATTTTGAGTCGCTAGAACTAAAAATGGTGTATCCATTTTATATGTTGTTTCACCTAAAGTTACTTGTTTTTCTTGCATCACTTCTAAAAGTGCAGATTGTACTTTTGCAGGAGCTCGATTTATCTCATCAGCTAAGAGTAAATTTGTAAAAATTGGACCTTTTTTAATTTTAAAGTCACCATTTTTCATATCATAAATCTGTGCTCCAACAATATCAGATGGAAGTAAATCAGGGGTGAATTGAACTCTTTTAAACTCAAGGTTTAAAGACTTTGATATAGCATTTATTGTTGTTGTTTTTGCAAGTCCTGGTACACCTTCAAGTAAGATATGACCATTTGTAAATAAACCTATTAAAAGTGCATCTATCATATGTTTTTGACCGATTACTTGTTTTGAAATTTCTTGTTTTAATTCTATAATTTTATTTTTCATTAGTATTCTTTATTTTATTTTTTTTATTATAGTAAAAAAAAAGTTTATTTCATATAATAAAAAAGGGGGATGAATATTAATTCATCCCCCTTTTTATAATTAGATAGTAAAAACTATTTTTTCTTTGATGCTTTTTTCTTAGCTGCTTTCTTTGCAACTTTTTTCTTTAAGGCTTTTTTTGCAATTTTTTTCTTAGCAATTTTTTTTGCAACTTTCTTTTTTAAAGCTTTTTTAGCTAATTTTTTCTTAGCTAATTTTTTCTTAGCTAATTTTTTAGCAACTTTTTTGTTCACTTTCTTTTTTAATTCTTTTGCCATTTTTAGACCCTTTAAGTTAATTTAATATTACTAATAGTAATAAATTATAGGCATTGTACATTCAATAATCTTAAATTAAACTAAATTATGACTAATGGTAATAAAATATGGTATAATTTCAAACATTAACTATCTAATAGGTAGAAAAAAGAGAGAAGATGACATTCGTAGAGTTTAAAAAGTTATTATTAGATGCAGATATAAGTTTACCAAAGTTTAGCAAGCTGATTAAAGTAAGTGAAAAAAATCTTCAATCTTATAAAAAAAAAGAAGAAGTACCAAATGCAATTGCAGTAGTAGCTAAATGTTTTGCTCATATGAATTCTAATGAAATAGACTATAGAACTCTAATAGAAACACTTGACTTACAGGCAAAAACAAAAGAGGGTGCTGGTTTTTCTTCAAAGTCTAAAAAAAAATAATCCATTAATTTAATAGATTAAAGCCATACTCCATTGTTTAAAAAGTAAATTAATGGATAGGCACTTACTACTAACAAATATAAGAAGTTAAATAATAAAGAGTTCTTCATACTTTTATGATTATTTTTTATAAATCCAGAAACAATTCCATTAAATGTACCAATAAATAGCAGTATATAAATGGCATATCCTATATAGTTATATTCTTTTTGTAAAAAACAAAAAGGGCAATGATGTGTTGGTAGTTCATAAATATAAGTACCAAAAAAAACAATCAAACTTACTATAGATGTAAGTATAAATAAAAGATTACTTAATGCAAATAATTCTTTTTGATTTAATATTTTAAATAATACTATAAAAAAGAAATTAAGATAAAATATAGAGATAACTATTAGAGGATTGATATCAAATATTAGTGAGATAAAAGATGTACTAGATGCAGAGAATAAAGTTCCACAACATAGTACAATTTGTTGTATATCAATTGCGTTAAACATAATGAGTTCAATAAAAATTTCAAAAGTAAAAATAATATAAATGAATAAAAAAAGACCAAATTTATATTTTGTATAAGGTAAAGTTTCTTTTTCTATATCTTTTGCATGTAAAATAAGCCAAAAACCAAATAAGTAGAGATTAATTACTTTAATAATAACTAAGAAGCTTCCATAATCAGTTGCATCTACTATACCAGCAGCACACATCGCTCCTGTTATAATATTTGATAATTTATCAAGTGTAAATATAAAAAAAATAAAAAGTGGTATTTTGAATAGTAGTATATATTTAATAATAATAGAGGCTAAGTAACTTTGTTTTTCAAGTTTATATTGCTGTTGTGTGGAAGATGTTGAATCCCATTTAAGAAAAATTTTTGTACTTAAAAAAAATGCAATGGTAGCAAAACTAAAAAAAATAAAATTGACAATTTGTAGTGTTAAAATCTCTGGAGTTAAGAACATAAGAGAATCTGCCCATTTTGAATGTTAATAGTTTTATCAACAATATCTAAATTAAAAAAGATAGGATCATGGGTAGCTATAATAATAGTTTTATTTGAGTTTTTCAGTTCTCTTAAAATAGAGATAAAGTTTTCAGATAAAACTTTATCCAAATTTGCAGTTGGTTCATCAGCTAATATGATTTTAGGATTATTGATATGTGCTCTTGCTATTGCAACTCGCTGTTGCTCTCCACCTGAAAGGTTTTTAACTAAAATATTTTCTTTGTGTTCAATATTAAATTTTTCCATAATTTTATTAAGTTTTGTTTGTAGTAAATTTTCATCTATATTATTCGGTATTAAAGGGAGGATAATATTTTCTTTAACACTCAAGTTTGGAATAAGATTATATTTTTGAAATACGAATCCTATATTTTCTCTGCGATATAAAGATGAAAAGTCATCTGTGAGTTTTGAAATTCTTTTTTTGTCAACGATAACTTCTCCAGATGTTGGTTTTTGTAAACCTGCAATGAGTGATAAAATGGTACTTTTCCCACTTCCACTTGCTCCTTTTAAAATAATAAGTTCACCTTCTTTAAAAGTGAGACTAATATTATTTAAAGCAAGAATGCTTTCTGCGTTTGATATGTTATAGTTTTTGGTAATATTTTGTAATTCTATCATTTAATACTTTTCTGTTAATCTCTGAGTAATCTTATCATAAATAATATTCTTGTTGGATAAATAAAATACTACTTTGTCAATTTTTAAAAAATTTATGATATAATAGCTATAAACTATTCAAAATAAATCAACAAAAGGCAATCTAACTATAATGGAAGAAACACAACAAGCAGAAACTAATAATTCTGAAACTTCAACACCTCTAAAAAAATCTCCTAAAAAAAATACAAATCCAAACAGTAAAAAATCTCGAACACATGTACCTGTTAAAGGGATTACAATTGACCAATTAAGAGGAAAAAATACTTTAGAACTTATTGAAGCTGGTAAAGAAGCAAATATTGAAAATCCTCAAGAGATGCAAAGACAAGATCTGATTTTTGCTATATTAGAAGCTCAAACTGTTGCAGGTGGATATATTCTTTTTACAGGAATTTTAGACATAAAAGAAGCAGGATTTGGTTTTTTAAGACCATTTGATGGAAAATTTAGTGATTCTTACAGTGATAGTTACGTTAGTGCTACACAAATAAAAAGATTTGCTTTAAGAAGTGGAGATATTGTATCTGGACAAGTGAGACCACCATCTAAAGAGAGTGAAAAATATTATGCTTTATTAAAAATTGAAGCGATTAATTATTTACCTGTAAACGAATCAAAAAATAGACCATTATTTGATAACTTAACTCCATTATATTCTACAGAAAAATTTCAATTTGAATATGATCCTGCAAAGTTAACAGGTAGAGTAATGGATATGTTTGCACCTATGGGTAAAGGGCAAAGAGGACTTATTGTTGCACAACCAAAGTCTGGTAAAACAGAATTATTAAAAGAGATTGCACATGGAATTAGTATAAATAATCCAGATGCTACACTTATGGTTTTATTGATTGATGAAAGACCTGAAGAGGTTACTGATATGCAAAGAAGTGTTAAAGGTGAAGTTTATAGTTCTACTTTTGACTTACCTGCTGCTAATCATATTAAAGTAGCTGAGATGGTTATAAATAAAGCAAAAAGAGAAGTTGAAATGGGTAAAGATGTAGTGATTTTACTTGATTCTATTACTAGACTTGCTCGTGCTTATAATACGGTAACTCCAAGTTCAGGAAAAGTATTAAGTGGTGGGGTTGATGCAAATGCATTACACAAACCAAAAAGATTTTTTGGAGCTGCTAGAAATATAGAAGAGGGTGGTAGTTTAACAATTATTGCTACAACCTTAGTAGAAACTGGTTCAAAAATGGATGAAGTAATTTTTGAAGAGTTTAAAGGAACTGGAAATAGTGAAGTTGTTTTAAGTAGAAAAGCTGCAGAAAGAAGAGTTTATCCAGCAGTTGATGTGGTGAAATCAGGAACAAGAAAAGAAGAACTTCTTTTACATCCAGATGAGCTACAAAAAATATGGATTTTAAGAAATGCTATGGCAGAGATGGATGAAGTAGAATCTTTAAAATTCTTATACAAAAAAATGAAAGAAACAAAATCAAACGCCGAATTTTTAATTTCGATGAATGGTTAGGGCAAAAAATGAAATTTAATAATTTATCGCATGATGAAAAACTAGAAATTCAAAAACTAGTGGTAAAATGTATGGATGTAGTAGGTGGTAGAAATTATTTTTTAGCAATGATAGAAAGTGTGAAAGAATATCCACAACATCCATTACTAAATAAAACTGGGAAATTCCATTTTAACAATGGAACAATTAGCTGGGGAAAACAGATATTTAAAGAGAAAGTAATTGCTTTAAAAGAGATGTTTATCCAACATCAGGATGATAATATTTTAACTATCAAAAATACAAAATTACATAAAGAGATTCAAAATTGTTTAAAAACAATGGGAAATTTAGAGTTTGTAATTCATTCAAAAGAGGGATCAGAATTAAGATTTTCTCCATTTACTACAATTAATGAAGAAAATGTAGAAACAACACCTCTATTTCAAATTATCTTTTTTGATAGTTTGAATAATACAAAACGTATTTTAGATTATAAATAAAATAGGTTTATTGTGAAAGCTGGTGTTTTTGATAGTGGAATTGGAGGTTTAACTGTTGTAAAATCACTTTTAGAAAATAATATTTTTGAAGAGATTATTTACTATGGTGATACAGCAAGAGTTCCTTATGGAGTTAAAGATAAAAATACTATTATAAGATATTCATTAGAAGCTTTAGAGTTTTTTAAAAATTTTGATATTGATATTTTAATTATTGCTTGTAACAGTGTGAGTGCATATGCCTTAGCCGAGATAAGAGCAAATACTTCTATTCCTGTAGTTGGAGTGATTGAATCAGGTGTAAAAGCGTTAGAAAATAAAGTAAAAAATAAAGATTCAAATATTTTAGTTATCGGAACAAAAGCTACAATTAATTCAAGAAAATATGAAGATGCTTTAGTACACTTATCATACAAAAATATCACTTCTATTCAAACGGGACTATTCGTACCTATTGTTGAAGAGGGGATATTTGATGGTGAAATTTTACACTCAACTATAAATCATTATTTTAAAGATTTAAAAAATATAGATGCGGTTATTTTAGGTTGTACCCATTTCCCTTTAATAGAAGATACAATTTCGAAGTATTTAAAAAATGCTGTTACTATACATAGTGGTGATGCTATAGTAGAATTTTTAAAATCTGAGTATAGTTGTCATACAAAATTTAACAATACTACAATCAAGTTTTTTGCATCTGAAAATCCACAAGGCTTGAAACAAGTAGCGAAATCATGGTTAAAGGAGTTAATTTAATGGAAAATACTACATCATCTGCACGGCAAGTTTTAGCATTAAAATACAGACCAAAGAGATTTGAAGATTTAATAGGACAAGATTCGATTTCTACAACTTTATCTTTGGCTTTAGACACAAATAGACTTTCTCATGCCTATTTATTAAGTGGATTAAGAGGAAGTGGAAAAACTTCAACTGCTCGTATTATGGCAAAAGCTTTAGTATGTGAAAATGCTCCAACTTCAAAACCGTGTGAAATATGCCAAAGTTGTGTAAGTGCAAATGAAAATAGACATTTAGATATTATCGAGATGGATGCAGCTTCAAATCGTGGTATAGATGATATCAAAGATTTAATTGAACATACAAAATATAAACCTACTAGTGCCCTATATAAAGTATTCATCATCGATGAAGTTCATATGCTTACAACACAAGCATTTAACGCATTATTAAAAACATTAGAAGAACCACCATCTTTTGTAAAATTTATACTAGCTACAACTGATCCTTTAAAACTACCAGCTACTATATTAAGTAGAACTCAGCATTTTAGATTTAAAAAAATTTCCGATAAAAATATCATACATCATTTAAGCCATATATTAAATATAGAAAATATAGATTTTGAGACACCCGCCTTAGAGATGTTAACACGTGCTGGGCAAGGTAGTTTACGAGATACACTTACCTTAATGGATCAAGCCATAATTTATTCAAAAGGGATTATTACAACTTCAACTGTTACAGAGATGTTAGGTATGATAGATCCAGCATTTATGGATAATATCTTTGATGTTCTTTTAAAAAAAGGTGATATTCGTCCTATTGTAGATTCTTTAGAAAGTTATGAAGTTGGACAAGTATTAGATGAGATGAGTATATATCTCAAACAAAAAATGCTTTTAAATGATATAAGGTATGAATTATATTTGTTTGATAGGTTTTTTAGAATTATTGCAGATGCGAAACAGCTTTTAAATATGAATAGTGATAGTGGTTTTGTGTTAATTCTTACATTGTCAAAAATGATAGAAGCAGTTAATTTAAAAACTATAGATGAAGTGATTTCTCAAGTTGAAAGTATGAAAGTAGAGGTTCCTATTCAAGAACAAAATGAAATTATAAATCCTGTAAAACAATCAGAGCAAATAGTAAATTCAAATCTTGAAGAAAATGAACAACTAAAATCAATAGATATTGAAGAAGAACCTATAGTTGAAAATATCAATGAAGGTCAAATTAAATATAAAAAATTAATTGAAATTATTTATGAAAAAAGTTACGAGCTGGGTGAATGTTTTGAAAAAAGTTTTACTTTCTCTTCATATGAAAATGATATATTAAAGATAAACAGCAGTGCTCAAGGTGAATGTAAAACAAAATTATATAAAAATTTCGCACATATAAAAATGTTTGTTGCTGAAGTTTATGGAGATACTACACAATTAGATTTTGAAAAAATTCAAAAAGAGCAAGATAAGGAAATGGCCAGGACAGTTCAGCCATCAGTAAAAGTAGCTCATGATATAGAAAAAAACATAGAAGAGATAAGTGATGAACAATCTTCAAGTTGCGTTGCTAGTATGAGTGCAGTTATAAATCCTAATTTATCACAAAAAGATCTCAATATAGATGATGTTTTAAATTCAAAAATGACGAGTACTGCTTTAAAATTATTTCAATCTCCAAATTCTCCTAGAATAAAAAGTAAACTGTAAAATATATAAAAACCCATAACAAAAGGTTTTTATATAGTAAAAATCTAACACAAATAACCCTCCAAAAAAAGAATTCAAAAATTTAAGTAATAATTAAGAGTAAATCCTTGACAAAGGGAGGAAATTTTATTATAATTCGCGTCCAATTAAAGAAGAGAGCAACGAGGTTGT
>Ga0193959_1000865_pt1 | contig 12284 bp, 11 predicted proteins | sample FB_2_MG_FD_140333 | JGI IMG/M metagenome (GOLD analysis project Ga0193959, IMG submission 140333) | Microbial mat bacterial communities from the Broadkill River, Lewes, Delaware, United States - FB_2_MG | ecosystem: Environmental > Aquatic > Freshwater > River > Microbial mats | place: USA... | reverse complement strand
CGAAGGGCGTCATTGTGCGGCCGTCGAAACCGGGGTGGATCAATGCCTCAAGGCGCTGTGTTGTTGTCTGTTACAACAGTTTACCGGCCCTTGGTCGTGTCAGCATAGGCTGGGAGTTGCAGTAATGTTCTATGTAAACGATTACATCCTGTAGTTAAACGTTAACACCCGTGTAAAAAACGGAACCTATAGTGCCTCTCAACACGAAAGGAGGCACTCATGGTCAAACCCGTCACCATCAAGGATATAGCGCAGCACTGCGGACTTTCCGTCGCCACGGTATCCCGTGTCGTCAACAACAAGGGCGCCGTGCGCGCGGAGACGGTCGAAAAGGTCGAAGCGTCGATCAAGGCGTTGGGCTATCGCCCGAGCATGGCGGCGCGGGCGCTGAAATCCGCCAGCAGCATGACGCTGGGCGTGATCATTCCCAGCCTGACCAACCCGGTGTTTGCCGAAACGGCGGCGGGCCTGCAGCAGCGGGCGCGCGAGCTGGGTTATACACCGCTGATTTTGTCGTCCGATTACGATGACGCGTTGGAACTGGGGGCTGTTGAGAACCTGCTGGCCTACCAGGTGGACGGCATTCTGCTGACGGTTAACGATGCAGCGGCCAGTGCCGCATTGCAGCGGCTGGACGAGGCCGGTTTTCCCTACTGCCTGATGCACAACGTGCCGCGCCACCGCGTGGCGGGCTATATCGGGGTGGACAACTTTCGTGCCGCCGCCGAGGTGGCCGAACGGATTCTGGCGCAGGGTCATACCCGCATCGGCATGATTTCGGGCGAATTCATCCGCACCGACCGCGCGCGTGACCGGCATGCCGGTTTTCTGGCCGGGCTCAAGTATGCCGGGGTGGAACTGGCGCAGCTGGTGCAGGTCGATCCGGTCAATGCCACCGGGTTGCAACAGGCGCTGACGGCGGTGTATGAACGTCCGGAAGAGCCGCCCACGGCCTGGTTCTGCTCCAATGATCTGCTGGCGCTGGCCGCCATTGCACAGCTTGAGCGGATGGGCAAGCGGATTCCTGAGGATATCTCCATCGTCGGTTTTGACGGCATTCAGGCCGGAGCCCTGAGAGCCCCCGCCTTGACCAGCATTCGTACTCCCAATCTTGATATCGGCAGCGCCGCCGTTGATCTGCTGCTGGCGCAGCTGAACGAAACCTCCGCCGATACCGGGCGCAAGCTCGGCTACGAACTGGTGGCCGGCGGCACCCTGGCCGCTGTCGAGGCCGGTCCATCGACTGATCCTGAATCCGGCAACACCCCTGATCCACACCTTTAACAGCCTGATGAGAGTAAAGACAATGCTTAAACGACGTGTGTTCGAGTTGGCTTCTGCCCTGGCCGTAACGGCGGGTGTCCTGAGTGGTACGGCCCAGGCGGCCGATGCCATCTGCTACAACTGCCCGCCGCAGTGGGCGGACTGGGGTACTCAGCTCAAGGTGATCAAGCAGGAGCTGGGTTACAGCATCCCGTTCGACAACAAGAACTCCGGCCAGACCCTGTCGCAGCTGTTGGCGGAGCAGAACAACCCGGTGGCGGACGTGGCCTACTATGGCGTGTCTTTCGGTATCACAGCAGCCGAGAAAGGTGTGACCGAAGCTTATAAACCGGCCAACTGGGATCAGATCCCGGAAGGTCTGAAAGATCCTGATGGCCAGTGGTTCACCATCCACTCGGGCACCATCGGCCTGTTCGTCAACGTGGACGCCCTGGATGGCAAGCCGGTACCGAAAAGCTGGCAGGATCTGCTCGACCCCACCTACAAGGGCATGGTCGGCTATCTTGACCCGTCCAGTGCCTTCGTAGGCTACGCCGGTGCCGTGGCGGTGAATGGTGCGCTGGGTGGGGACCTGGATAACTTCGAGCCGGGCCTGAGCTATTTTGCCAAGCTGAAACAGAACCATCCCATCGTACCCAAGCAAACCGCCTACGCACGCGTGCTGTCCGGCGAGATCCCGATCATGCTGGACTACGATTTCAACGCCTACCGCGCCAAGTACAAGGACGGGGCCAATATCGAGTTCGTGATCCCGCAAGAAGGCAGCGTAGTGGTGCCCTATGTGATGAGTCTGGTGAAGAACTCGCCCAACCCGGAGAAGGGCCGCAAGATCCTCGACTTCGTACTGTCCGACAAGGGGCAGGCAGTCTGGGCCAACGCCTACCTGCGCCCGGTCCGTCCCGATGCCATGCCGGAGGAAGTCAAAGCCAAGTTCCTGCCTGCGTCTGAGTATGCTCGTGCCAAGCCCGTCGACTACAAGAAGATGGCCGAAGTGCAGGGTGACTTCCAGAAGCGCTACCTCGATCAGCTGAACTGATTGACCAGCGGAGACCGGACCCGGTTCGGTTTCCTCTTGATTCCTGTTGTTGAGAACACCCATGTCCGTGCGATTAACTCGACCTATTTACCTGATGATGCTGCCGGTGCTCATCATCACCTGTGCCTTTTTCCTGATCCCCATGGGAAAGCTGATCCTGATTTCGATCGGCGGCGAAGAGGGCGCAATGACCTACTGGCATGCCCTGACCGACAGCCGCTATCTGAGCAGCCTGTTGCAGACGCTGGTGCTGTCGATCACCACCACCCTGACGACCCTGGCCATAGCGCTGGTAGTGGGCATGTTTCTGGCCCGCAACCGCTTTCCCGGCCAGTCGGCGCTGGTGTCGTTGCTGACCTTTCCGTTGGCCTTTCCCGGCGTGGTGGTCGGTTTTCTGGTGATCATGCTGGGCGGGCGTCAGGGTCTGAGTGCCGAGCTGGGCCTGCTGCTGGACGGCTCACGCTGGACCTTTGCCTACTCCATCGTCGGGCTGTTTGTCGGCTATATCTATTTTTCCATTCCGCGAGTGTTGATCACCGTCATGTCGGCGGTAGAAAAGATGGACCTGATGCTGGAAGAGGCAGCGCGTTCCATGGGCGCTTCACGGCTGCGTGTGCTGCTGGATGTGATCATCCCGGCACTGAAGCCGGCGCTGATCGCCAGTGGCGCCATCTGTTTTGCTACCTCAATGGGTGCCTTCGGCACCGCCTTTGCGCTGGCCAGTGGCATCAACGTGATGCCGATGACCATCTATACCGAGTTCACGCTGGGGGCCAATGTGGCCATGGCGGCGGCATTGAGCATTCTGCTGGGCCTGATTACCTGGCTGGTGCTATTGCTGGCGCGCTCGGTATCCGGCGCCAATACCACGCCAGCGGCTTGAGGAGACCGTCATGAAACGATCCCTGTCCTATTACCTGCAGCTGGGATTTACACTGCTGATCTGTGCCTTCATGGTGGTGCCCGTGCTGATGTCCGTGGCCGCCGGGCTGACCAACAACTACTTTCAGGGGCTGTCCAGCGGGCTGACGCTGCGCTGGATCGAGGAGGTACTGGCACTGTACAGCGATACCCTCTGGCTGACCCTGCAGCTGGCGCTGGCGACCCTGGTGGTCAACCTGATCGTGGGTGTGCCGGCGGCCTATTATCTGGCGTCGTCCAGTAGCCGCTGGGCGCGCATCTTTGAAGAGCTGATCGTGCTGCCGGTGGCAATTCCCGGTCTGGCGATCGCGTTGGCGCTGATCATCGCCTACGGCGGCGTACATGGCCTGCGCACCAGCTGGCTGTTCATCCTTATCGGCCATGTGCTCTACACCCTGCCGTTTATGGTCCGTGCCGTGCTGGCGGTGCTGCACAGCATCAACTTCAGGACGCTGGAAGAGGGCGCCGCCAGTCTGGGGGCCGGTTTTTTCCGCCGCTTTATCGATGTGGTGGTGCCCAACTGCAAGGGCGGCATCATCAGCGGTGCCCTGATGACCCTCACCCTGTCGGTGGGCGAGTTCAACCTGACCTGGATGCTGCACACCCCGCTGACCAAGACGCTGCCGGTGGGGCTGGCAGATGCCTATGCCTCCATGCGGCTGGAGATCAGCAGCGCCTACACGCTGATTTTCCTGGTCATGTTGTTGCCGCTGATGATCGGCGTGCAGTGGAGCGGTTCGCGGTTGCGCATATCCCGCGTCTGAGCGGTCGGCCCGATTTTCGTTTTACCTCTTTACGTGTTTTCAGGACTCAATCATGAACATCAATGAACACGGTGCCTCCATCCGCCTGGAAGGTTGCACCAAAACCTTTGCCGATGGCACCCTTGCGCTGCACCCGCTGGACCTGTCGGTGCAGGCCGGTGAAACCCTGGTGCTGCTGGGGCCGTCCGGCTGCGGCAAGACCACCACGCTGCGGCTGATCGCCGGTCTGGAGTTTCCGGACGAGGGCGGGCGTATCCTGTTTGATAACGAGGACGTGACCCATACCCCGATCGAGAAGCGCAATGTGGGCATGGTGTTCCAGTCCTATGCGCTTTTTCCCAACATGACCGTGGCTGAAAACGTGGGCTACGGTCTGAAAGTGCAGAAGTTAAAGGCGGCCGAGATCAAGTCGCGCGTCGGCGAAATGCTGGAGATGATGGAGCTGGGCGCGCTGGCGCATCGACGTATCGATCAGCTGTCCGGTGGTCAGCGTCAGCGTGTGGCGCTGGCCCGTGCCATTATCACCAGCCCCCGTGTGCTGCTGCTGGACGAACCGCTGACGGCACTGGACGCGATCCTGCGTGATCGCTTGCGGGCGGATATCAACAGCCTGCTGCGTCGGCTGGGCATCACCGCGATCTACGTGACCCACGACCAGGACGAAGCGATGGCGCTGGGCGATCGCATTGTGGTGATGGATCATGGTCGGGTATCCCAGATCGGCACGCCGAAGGAGATCTATTTCGCGCCGCAAAACGATTTCGTGGCCGACTTCATCGGCCAGATCAATACGTTCGCAGGGCCGGTCTGTAACCGCCAGATGCAGTTGCCGGGCGGGGTTCTGTCGGATACGGCGCTGGCGGATGGCGAAGGCAAGGTGTACTGCCGCCCCGAAGATATCGAGATTACCGACAGCGCCGGTGCAGGTCTGCGAGGGCTGGTGTATCAGACCCAGTTCATCGGCGATCGCAACCGCGTCTGGGTGAAGGGGGCCAGCCACGAGCTGGTGATCGTCGACAGCGACGGCCGTTCCGACTTCAGGATAGGGCAGGAAGTGGGTCTGCAGATCCGGCCGGAGCAGATGATTGTGCTCGACCGTCGAGCGGAGAGCGCCTGAATGATCATCGCACAACTGACCGACCTGCATATCAAGGCCGGCGGCAAGACCGCCTATGCCGGCAAGGTGGACACCTTTGCCAAGCTGCAGCGGGCCGTCGAACATCTGAATGCCATGCGGCCGCAACCGGATCTGGTATTGATCACCGGCGACCTGGGCGATTTTGGCCGGGTCGAAGAATATCATCAGGCGCGGTTGGCGCTGGACCGCCTGCAGATGCCGTTCTATCTGGTGCCGGGCAACCATGATGAGCGTCAGGCATTGCGTGATGCCTTTGCCGACCATAAGTACCTGTTTCAGACCGATACCCACCTGAGTTATGCCATCGAAGGCCTGCCGTTGCGTCTGGTCGGGCTGGATACCAGTGTGCCGGGCCAGCCGTACGGCGAGGTGGATGGCGCTCGTCGGGACTGGCTGAGAACCGTGTTGGGCCAGGCACCGCAGCAGCGCACGCTGCTGTTCATGCATCATCCTCCGGTGCCGGTGGGGCTGGATCATATGGATGTGCAGCGGCTGAACGGCAGTGATGAACTGGCCTCAGTGCTTAAGCGCCACCCGCAGGTTGAACTGATCCTGTGCGGGCACCTGCACCGTCCGGTGGAGTTCATCTGGTGCGGTCGACCCGTCTATGTGGGTTCGGCGCATAACCACGCGGTCACCCTTGATTTGACGCCGGAAGCGCCATCCTCTTTCACGATGGAGCCGGCCATGATTCGGCTGCTGTACCTGCATCCGCAGAGCGGCATGATTCTGAGCCACCAGAGCCATGTGGAAGCCTGTGACGGCCCCCATCCGTTTTTTGATGAGCAGGGCAGGTTGATCGACTGATGAACCCCATACAACAATTGTCGCGGCGGCAGGCGGATGGCATTCGCTATATTCTCACCGACGTGGATGACACGCTCAGTTACCAGGGCCGGCTGCTGCCGGAAACATTGAAGGCACTCTATGCGCTGCGTGCAGCCGGGATTACTGTGGTCCCCATTACGGGGGCCTGTGCCGGCTGGTGCGATGCACTGGTGCGGCTGCTGCCGGTTGAAACCATTATTGGTGAGGGGGGCGGTTTTCGCTTCCAGCTGGACGGATTACAACTGACCGCTGAATACTGGTTACCTGAGGCAAACCGACAGGAATTGCGTCTGCAGCTGGAAGCCTCCGTCAACGCGGCTTTGGCGGCGGTGCCCCGTGCGCGGCTGGCGGCGGATCAGCCGTTGCGGTTTACCGATTTTGCCATCGATATCGGCCAGGCTATTCACCTCAATGCCGAAGAGATTCAGCAGATGTGCGAGGTGCTGGATGCCTTTGAAGTGAACTATTCGACCAGTTCGATACACCTCAATGTCTGGACCGGCGATCACAACAAATGGCGTGCTGCCGAGCGCTATTTCACTGCCGTGCAGGGACTAAATGCGGAGCAAATCGCGCATCAGGTGCTGTGCATCGGTGACTCCGCCAACGATGAGCCCATGTTTCGGGCCCTGCCGCTGAGCGTTGGCGTGGCCAACATCGAACACAGTCGGCGCTGGCTGAAGACGCTGCCGGCCTACATAACTGAGGCGGAAGGCGGCAGGGGCTTTGTCGAAATGGCACGGCATCTGCTGTCGTTGCGTGCAGGGGAGGCTGTAACAGCCTGAGGCCATGGGCGCTTCGTGGTAAAGTCACGCCTTGTGAATACTTTTCTATCCACAGGAGCGCCCATGTCATCTACATCCTTGCCGCTTGACGTCCTGTTGCACCAAGTTGAAAGGATCGCCCGTGAGGCCGGTGCGGCCATTCTGAAGGTCTATGGCGAGGAGGATTTCGGCGTCGAGCACAAGGCCGATGAGTCGCCGTTGACCCGGGCGGATCTCGCCGCCAATGCGGTAATAGTGGCCGGGTTAAAGGCGCTGGTGCCGAGCCTGCCGATCCTGACCGAAGAAGCAGTGGATGATTTCACCGGCCCCGACGCCGAGGGCCGCTACTGGCTGGTGGACCCGCTGGACGGCACCAAGGAGTTCATCAAGCGCAACGGCGAGTTTACCGTCAATATCGCCCTGATTGAACAGGGACGACCGTTACTGGGTGTGGTGCTGGCGCCAGTACTGGATACACTCTGGCTGGCAGCCGAAGGACTAGGCGCTTTTCGGGTCGATGGCGAAAGTGCGCGCAGGCCGATCAGTGTCAGTACTCACCATCCGACAATGCCCTGGAAAGTCTATGGCAGCCGCTCTCATCTGGGGCCGCATACCCTGGCCTGGATGGAAGCGCTGGGTGCATACGAACTGATTCGAATGGGCAGTTCAATCAAGCTGTGCCTGGTGGCCGAAGGGGCGGGACACCTGTATCCCCGGTTGGGGCCCACCTGCCTGTGGGATACCGCTGCCGCCCATGCGGTGATCAATGAGGCGGGCGGCCAGCTGTTGACACCGGAGGGGAAAAATCTGAGCTATGCCGACCCGGCTGAAACACTGAACCCCCACTTTATTGTTTACGGTGGTTCTATACCGAGGTAAGTGCTTGCTATGATCAGGCAAAAGGAATTGTCCCCCCCGGAGAGCCAGAAGCTTGAACCTCGATCGTGATCAGATGCTGGCGGTGCTCAACACACTGCCGGACCCGGTGTTTGTACTGACGGAAAGTGGGCTCTATGCCGGTGTATTCGGTGTGTCGGATACCCACTATTACCATGATGGTCATGAGCTGGTGGGCCGGCGCATTCAGGATGTGCTGCCGGACGATGTCGCCGACAGGGTCGATGAACATGTGCAGGAGTCCCTGCGCAAGCACGCCCTTGTTAAGGTCGAGTATCAACTGTCTGCCGAGCAGGTCAAAGGGCTGAAGGATGAAGCCGGGCCTGATGGCATGATCTGGTTCGAGGGCCATGTACAGCCATTCCCTCAGTTGATCGAGGGGGAGCGGGCGGTCATCTGGGTGGCGCGCAATATTACGGCCCGCAAGCAGCTTGAGGAAGAGTTGTTGCAGGCCAGTCAGACCGACCCGCTGACCCATGCCGCCAATCGACGCCGCTTGCTGGAAGTGCTGCAGCATCATTTTGCGGCTTTCCGTCGCTACCGGCACCCAATGGCGGTGATCATGTTCGATATCGATCACTTCAAGCAGTTTAATGACCGCCTTGGCCACCTGGCGGGTGATGACGTTCTGCGCTGTCTATCGGAAATATGCCGTGGTGCTATCCGCGAAAACGACCTGTTGGCCCGCTTTGGTGGTGAAGAGTTTATTATCGTGCTGCCCAGCACCACTGCTGAAAGAGCCGTGCCAACAGCGGAACGCATTCGTACAACACTGGCAACGGAAATCCCGCTACGTCTGAATGAAGCGATGGGTGTGACCGTGAGTCTGGGTGTCAGTGAGCTGCTGGAGTCGGACAGCAGTCACGAAGATGTACTTCAGCGTGTGGACGAGGCCATGTACAGTGCCAAGGAGAGGGGGCGGAACAGGGTCGTGAAGCACCAGAGCTGAGGCGGGTAAGGCCCGCCTCGTATGTGGCAGGCCAGGCTTACTGACCGAATACGTCTCGCAACAGGTCAGTTGTACGCGCCACCGGGTTTTCGCGAATCTGCTTCTCTTCCTGTGCCAGGCGCAGGAACAGCCCATCCAGAGCCGCATTGGTTACGTGCTGGCCAACGTCCGGACTCAGTCCCTGTAACATGGGCACCTGTTCTTCGGCCTGACTCACCAGCAGCTGGTAGGCCTGCATCACACCGGCACTGGCCATGGCTTCTTCAATCAGGGGCTTCAGGCGTGTGCTCAGCGGGTCGCTGGTTTTATCACGGAAATACTCAGTGGCGGCGGTGTCACCACCGGAATAGATACGGCGGGCGTCGTCCAGCGTCATGTTTTCAAGTGTGTCCATGAAAATCGGCGTGGCTTCGCTGATTGCCTGCTCGGCGGCGCTGTTCATGCTGGCTTCGAAGGCATCGACCTGAGGGCCCAGACCATACTTGCGCATCAGGCCGCCCACGGATTCCAGCATGCCGGGCATGGGAATGCGTACATCGGCATGATCGGCAAAGCCACCGTCAGCGGCTAGCACTTCGATGGCACGTTCGCCGCCCACTTTCAGCGCTTCCTTCAGGCCTTTACTGAGCATGTCGGTGTCCAGACCTTCAGGCACCGGGGTGGAGCTGCTGTCGGAACCGGTTTGCTGCTGCAGAATCTTCTCGCCCTGTTTCAGCAAGTCTTCCAGCCCTGCGTGGGCAGGGAGTGACAGTGCCAGTGACAGAGTCAGGCTGCCGAGGGTGGCGCTAAGCAGACGGGTATTCATAGACAATCCTCATGGGTTGAAACGGCTTCAGTATAGCGGGCGCTGGTTTCAGTGTGGTCTCAGCCAGGCACGCACCGCTGGCCAGCGATTGACCAGCATGGCGAAAAAGATCAGGGCACAACCGCTGAATTGCAGTGTGGTCATCGACTCGCCCAGCCAGAGGGCGGCAAACAGTGCGGTCCAGACCGGCTCCAGTGTCATGATAATTGCGGTATGGCTGGGTGGCGCCAGGCTTTGTGCCTTGGTTTGCACCAGAAAGCGCAGGCTGGTGGCAATCAATGCACTGGCGATCAGCCAGCCCCAGATATCAGCTGGCTGGTTGAAGTTCCACTCTTCCGTAAACAGCGAAATGACTCCGGTGATAACACCGGTCAGCAACAGCTGTACGGCGGTCAGTGGCAATACCGGCAGGCGTGCGGCGGCACGGCTGTTGAGAATGAAAGTAAACGAGAAAAACAGGGCGGAAAGCAGAAACAGCATCTCGGCCACCCCGATATGGAACTCGCTGTCCAGTGACAGGCAGGCCAGTCCGGCAATGACAAAGGGGATCGACAGGTAGACATAGGGGCCGGAACGGTCACCGAAGAACAGGCTGATCAAGGGCACCAGTACGACTCCCAGGCCGGTCAGGAAGGCACCGATCCCCACGTGGGAGGCCATCGCCAGCGCCAGTATCCAGAAGGTCAGGGCGGTACCGAAAAAGGTGCCGACCAGACAGGCGCTTTGCCACTGCTGGCGCGTAAAGGCGCGCATGGCGGCCCAGCCAATAACCGCCAACACCAGTCCGGCACTGATAAAACGCAGTGCCATGAACAGCAATGGTGCCAGCCCCTGTACCGCTTCACGGGAGAAGATCCAGCCGGCGGCGGCCAGCAGTGTCGCCAGCAGCAGAAGCAGGTCGGCTTTGTGGTGTGTGGACAAGATGAGCATCCTTTGCGTTGTCGGGTGGCAAAAGCCGGTTGGCAAGGGTCGCATCTTAACAGAGTAAAGTCATCGGTGAAGGGTGTGCGGGCAAGACGAGAGAGCCCCGCGTGATCGCAAAACGGGGCTCGCCGCTGGGTCAGATAACCGGCGCGGGAGCTGACAGAGCCCGGGAGGCTGGGGTGTCGTTTGCAGCGGGGCCGTTACTGAGCAGCTCGTGTACCTGCTCCATCGCGATTGGCCGGCTGAAATAGTAGCCCTGAAAGCGGCGACAGCCCATCTCGATCAGCGCGTTTGCCTGAGCCTGGGTTTCCACACCCTCGACCACCACATCCATGCTGTGCGTACTGGCGATGTAAATGATGCTTTGAATCATGTTGGTGGCACGGGCATCGTCCAGCATGCTGTCGACGAAGCTCTTGTCGATCTTGAGTTCGTCAATGGGCAGTTTGCGCAACAGGCTCAGTGAGGAATAGCCGGTGCCGAAATCATCAATCGACAGGCGTATGCCTTCAAGGTGAAGGTGTTCAATGGTGCGCAGAACCTGATCGACGTTGTGCATGATCAGGCTCTCGGTGATCTCCAGTACCAGCTCCTGGGGTGGGACCTGATAGGTCTTCAGGACCTCCAGAACGGTGTCGACAAAATCGGGCTGCTCGAACTGAATCACGGAAATGTTGATTGCCAAGTCAAGGCTGCGGCCCAGTTTGGCTCTGAGCTCGCTGTACTGACGGATGCTGCTGTCGAGCACGAAGCGGCCCAATGTCAGCATCAAACCGCTTTGCTCGGCTACTTCAACAAATTCGACCGGGGAAACGAAGCCCAGCTCCTCGTCCAGCCAGCGCACCAGTGACTCCAGCCCGACAACCTGACCACGGTCGTTATACTGGGGCTGGAACGCCATGTGCAGTGCATTGCTGCTCAGGGCCTGTCGCAGTCGCTGCTCGACACTGAGATGGCGCAGATAGGCCAGCTCCATTTCGCTCTGATAGATGCTCACGCTGTTGTGACAATGCTTGGCCTGGTATAGCGCCAGGTGGGCACTGCGAATCAGCTTGCTGGGTGAGTCTCCATGCTCGGGAAAGGTGGCGACGCCGATGCTGGCGGTGGTCTGCAGTTTGAGTCGACCTGCCGTAAAGCTGCAGGCCATCTGCTCCAGCAGAGAGCGGCATGCACCCTCCAGCGAGGACAGGCAGGTGTTGGGTGTGGTGATGACAAACTCATCACCGCCCAGGCGGGCCAGCAGGTCTGTGTCATCGAGCAGGGGCCGCAGTCGGCGGCTGAATTCGATCAGGGTTCGGTCGCCGATATCCTGGCCGAAACGGTCATTGATGCCCTTGAAATTGTCGATATTGACGACAACCAGGCTGAATGCCTGACGCTGTTGAATCGTTTCGGTCAGCCAGTTGAACAGGCCTGCCCGGTTCAGCAGGCCGGTCAGGTCATCATGGGTTGAATGGTGCAGCAGTTCGAATTGTCGTTTGCGTTCGGCGCGATCAATGACTTTGAACAGGGCGAAGGCGACGCCCCCCAGGGCAGCAAAAATCAGCAGGTACAGCAGGGCTGAATACAGGAACTCACGCTTGATAGGCTGCAGGCTGACTTCTGATACGACCCAGATCTGATAGCGCTTGTTGAAACGCGCGGCGGTCAGGAAGGACTGGCCCTGCCGCTCCTGTGTGATGACCATGGCACCGGGTCTGTCTTTCACTTCTGCTTCGGTCATGCCCAGCTGAGCTTCGAGTTGCTGCCGCTGGGCCTGGCGTTGTTCCGGTGTTACCCAAGCGTGTGCGAACACTTCAGGGCCGGTGTCCTGTTTCGACATGAATTGTACATAGTTATCGGCTTCTCGATACAGGGTGACGCTGTCGTCTGGGCCGTCATGCAGGGTGCGAGCAAATACGGTGCCTTCGGAGCTGATGCGCAGGCCTGCCGTCATCACGGCAGTTACCTGTCCGGTGTCGTCACGCAGTGCCT
>Ga0193959_1000863_pt1 | contig 12292 bp, 10 predicted proteins | sample FB_2_MG_FD_140333 | JGI IMG/M metagenome (GOLD analysis project Ga0193959, IMG submission 140333) | Microbial mat bacterial communities from the Broadkill River, Lewes, Delaware, United States - FB_2_MG | ecosystem: Environmental > Aquatic > Freshwater > River > Microbial mats | place: USA... | reverse complement strand
TTGGCGCCCAGCGCCAGCAGGCGTGCCTTGGCCTGGTCTCGGCTCATCTGCTCCAGCGTGCCTGTCAGCACCCAGGTCTGGCCCATCAGGGGCTGCGCCTCAGCGGCGATTTCGGTCTGGGTTTCACACTCCCAGTGCATACCGAAGTCGCGCAGCTGCCGTTCCAGCACGCGGGCAGTGGCGATCCAGGTCTCATCCTGCAGGCAGCTCATCATGCCGTCCCGTGCCTTGCGGCTGAACTTGGGCACCTCAACAAGTACCGATTCGTCCGCGACCAGCAGAGGCTCCAGTGCCTTGAAATGTCTGGCCAGTGCCTGCGCACCGGTTTTGGCGACTCCCGGAATATCCAGCCGCAACAGCAATTGCTCCAGGCTGATGGCACCCTGCAGCTCGGCGGCCACTTCGGATTCATTTTGCAGCTGGATACCCTGTGCCAGCAGATCATCCATCACCTGGGCATTATGGCTGTCCTGCATGAAATTATGGATTTCATGTCCCACTTCCAGACCGATATCCGGCAACCAGGTCAGTAACAGGGGATGCGCCTCACGCAGACGCTGCAGCGAACCCAGCCGGGTTGCCAGGCTACGCGCCGTGCTCTCACCCACCTCGGGAATGCCCAGGGCATAGACAAAGCGTGCCAGATCGACCCGACGACTGGCAGCGATGGCGTTGTACAGGTTTTCGGATGACTGCTGAGCAAAGCCGTCCAGCTGCAGGAAGTCATCCACCTGCAGCCGGTACAGATCGGCCGGCGAACATACCTTCTCACACTGCACCAGCTGTTCGATGGTTTTGATGCTCAGACCATCAATATCCATCGCCTTGCGCGAGACAAAGTGCACCAGTGCCTGGATCAGCTGAGCCTGACAGGCAAGCCGCCCCACACAGCGGTACATGGCTCCTTCACTGACTTTTTCCCGCCCCTTGCCACGCTTGACCAGGCGGACACGCTCCACATCAGAGCCGCATACCGGGCAATGCTCGGGGATCTGTACCTCGATTTCGTTACCCGTACGCTTGTCTTTCTGCACCTGTACAATCTGTGGAATCACATCGCCGGCGCGACGCACAATCACCTGATCACCGGCACGCACATCCAGCCGAGCGATCTCGTCCATGTTGTGCAGCGTCGCATTGCTGACCGTCACCCCCCCTACGAACACAGGCTCAAGACGTGCCACCGGCGTGATCGCACCAGTTCGTCCGACCTGAAACTCCACGGCCTTCAGCAACGTGGTTTCTTCCTGAGCCGGAAACTTGTGCGCAATCGCCCAGCGTGGCGCCCGGGAAACGAACCCCAGCTGCTCCTGCAGCGCCAGCCGGTTGACTTTGAATACGATACCATCTATGTCGTAGGCCAGATCATCTCGTTTTGCCGCCAGCATCCGGTAGTAGTCACGACAGCCTTCCAGCCCCTGCACCACCCGCATCTCGCTGTTGATCTTGAGCCCCCAGGCATGCAGCTGTTCCAGCCGAGCGGCATGTTGATCCGGTAACTCACCACCCTCGACCACTCCGGTGCTGTAACAGCAGAACTCCAGTGGACGCAGGGCCGTCACAGCCGGATCCAGCTGACGCAGGCTGCCGGCCGCTGCATTACGCGGATTGACGAAGGTTTTTTCATCTGCGGCACGGGCCTGGGCGTTCAGTTGCTCAAAACCGGCACGCGGCATGTAGATCTCGCCACGCACTTCCAGACGCTGCGGCCAGCCGCTGCCCAGCAGTCGCAGGGGCACCGAGTTCAGGGTGCGCACATTGAGGGTGATATCCTCACCGGTGTAACCGTCACCACGGGTAGCAGCCCGCACCAGTCTCCCAGACTCGTACATCAGACTGACCGCAATGCCATCCAGCTTGGGCTCACAAGCCAGCTCCAGGCTGTCCGTTTCATCCAGCTCCAGGCGTTCTCCGATACGGCGGATAAAGGCCGCCATATCGGCCTCTTCAAAGGCATTATCCAGTGACAGCATCGGCTGTTCGTGCCTGATTTCGGCGAAGCCCGTATCCGGTTTTTTCCCTACCCGACGCGTTGGTGAGTCATCACTCACCAAATCAGGATACTGTTCTTCCAGCGCCAGCAGTTCCTGAAACAAGCGGTCATATTCGCTGTCGGGTACACTGGGTGCATCCAGAACGTAGTAACGGTAATTATGCGCTTCCAGCTCGGTGCGCAGCGCCTCGGCGCGCTCGGTCACGGATTGGGGCAGGGTCATGTGCTCAGACTTCTATGTCGGTTGAAAACAAAAACGGGCCTAGTTGGCCCGCCGTTGCCGTTGATGCATCTGGAATTCCCTGATGCGTTCACGATAGTGTTCCTTGGTTTGTGGCCGCATCACCGAGCGATCCTCATCCAGCAGGTCGCCGTTCAGGTGTTTGGCCAGAGTTTCCGCTGTGGCCAACATGCACTCGTAGGCCGTCATCGGATCCTTGGGCTCGTTCATCGACATGAAGAAAGACACGGCCGGTGTTTCCAACTCTTCCAGCTTGTCAGGGTCAAAGGTTCCCGGAGCCACAGCGTTGGCCATGCTGAACTGAACCGGGGCACCCGGCTCACTGTCTTCGGCACGGTGGTAAAGCGACATGTCGCCCCAGTCCATACCACAGGCAGTCACGATCCGATCGAGAGCCAGTCCCGGCAAGCACTCACCATTACGCGCCACTACAGTAATAACCAGCACATGCTCCGGGTCCGGAGGGGCGGACAGCGAGGGCCCCTGCGGCTTGGCCTTTGCCTTGGCCGGAGCGGGTTCCGGCCTGACAGCCTCCGCTTCAGGCTCAGCATCCTGTTCATCCACAACGGCCTGTATTTTGGTGACGGTCGCCTTCTCCGACAGCTCAAACAACTCCTGTGCCGACAGTTCAACCGTCTCGACATAGGTTTCCGAGTCCGAAATGCGGCGTTCGCTCGCTTCTGACTTGGCTTCAGCTACCGCCGTTTCGGCCGCAGCAGATCGGGATTCCTGTGCACGCGGTTCACGGCTGTCTGCCTGTGTCTCCTCAGGCTGCTGTTCCTGACCCAGCTGGTCAAACAGGGTCGGTATCGGCTGCTCCGCATCCGTAGCCACCTGAGCATTATCACGCCGCCCCGCAGCGGCCTCGACCTGCCGCAATTCTTGCTCCCGCACGGGGGCTTCTTCACGCAGGCCGAAGTTCCGTGTTTCACCCGGCTCCACCACCCGAAGCCTTACCTTCTCTTCGCTGGCTTTCACCCGGGCCGGCTTACCTTCGGTCGCACTTGCTGAATCGCGCTTGCGCCCATGCAGGCGTGCCGACCCGCCTTCCCGTGCCGGTATATCATCGAACAACGGGTCCATTTCGGTCAGACCGGAGTCGCTTTCATCTTCAGCCGGCCCCAGACTGGGCTCAATCCGCTTCCGCTTTGAGCCGGTAGAGCGGGACGCTGCCTCTGCCGCCTGTTCATCCGCACGCACCCTCGCCCCACCGTTAGGCAACTCGGGGTTGTGCTGCTGAGGCTCGCCTTCTCCCAGTTCAGACAGGGTACGGTCGATTTCCAGCTTCAGCCGGCTCCGGTTGGCACTGACACGGCGCCAGCCATCCACCAGAATCAAAATCACAATCAGTACACCGCCGATGATAAGCCATTCGCGCAGACTGATATCCATACTATCGCCTTACCCTGTTAATTTACGCCGCGTTACTTTACCACCTGGTCGATAACCAGTGAAACAGGCGCCTGCTCTCCCCGTGTTGCTACGGGGCTTAAAGTCCCCTGCAAATCTCCTGCACTCGGCTGGGGCTGGCCTGACAGGCTGACACGGGCACTGATTTCCACTTTTTCATGCATCGACAGGCGCGCCTGAGGTGCCATCGCCATGGCATCGGTCAGCTCAATCTGCAGCGGCAGGTCCTTGACCTGGCGCTTGACAGCCGCCAACGGCATGCGGCCACCCACCGGACGGGCGAAGATAAATACGGTCTGTTCAGGATCAACCTGTTCAACCAGAGCCGGATCCAGACTGACCTCAACCCTGATACTGGCCAGATTCAGCTCGGGCACTTCAGGTACAGGTTGCCCTGCAGCAGCCAGTTGCTCTTGAGCACGGGCTATACCACTGCGCAGTGAGTCGGCAGCCGCGCCTTCAGCATTTACCAGTGCCTTGCGCCAGTGCTCAATCGCGGCGACATGATCCTGACGTTCAAACGCATCGATCCCCAGCAATCCCAGAGCCGCAATTTCATAAGGCTCTATTGTCAGAGTAGCATCGATCTGGCGACGCACCTCATCACTCATTTTCGCTTCATTGGCGAAATACATCGCCTGAGCCAGCTGCCCCATCACACTGGCATACTGCGGCGCTTCTCGCGGCAGGTATTCCAGCGTGCGTGCAAAGGCATCTCGACCGGCCTGGAACTTGCCCATATTCATGTAGGTGTTCGCCAGCAGATACCAGCCTTCAGGGTTATCCGGCTCTGCAGCCAGCTCCTGTTCCAGTGATGCCACGGCCTGCTCCAGTGACGGCTGGCCGTTGCTGCCAGCCGGCACGCTGAGCGCCAGGGCCAGGTCGTCCGCACGTCCCAAATGGTTGTACAATCCCAGTGCTGCTGCCGGAATCATCAAGGCCAGCAGGGTAACGGTAACCAGCTGTGCCTGACCGACACGTGAACGCCGGGGCGCTTCACGCGGCTGATCGTCCTCGGCGTCGATCAACAGATTACGTTCCAGTTCCAGTTTCAGGGTCGCAAATTCGTCATCCGCCAAGGTGCCCTGCTGGCGCTCGTTATCCAGCTCTGCCAGACGTTCACGGAAGATATCGATATTCTGTTGCTGCCGTTCGGTCGCCTCAGATCTGGCCAGACGCTGATGGCGTACCAGGGGCCAGAAGGTAATCGCAATGGCGATCAGTGTCAGAACCGCGATACCGATCCAGAGTATACTCATTGATCTTTTTCCCGTTGCAGTAACTTGTTCAGGCGCTCAGCCTCTTCCGCACTCAATCCTTCACTTGGCTGGTAACCGGTGGGCGTTTCACTCCCGGTAGACGAAGCAGCAGCCTGCTTCTGACGCCGATTGCGACTGATCAGTACCACTACCAGCACGCCGATACCCAGCAATACGAAGGGGCCATACCAGAGCAGCCAGGTCGTTTCGGTTACGCGCGGCCGGTACAACACGAACTCGCCATAGCGGGTCACCATGAAATCGATAATGCTGTCGTCGGGCTCGCCCTCCTCCAGCATCCGATGTACTTCACGGCGCAGGTCCGATGCCAGCGGGGCGTCGGAATCTGCAATGTTCTGATTCTGGCACTTGGGGCAGCGCAACTCGTTGGTCAGCTGCTGAAAACGCTCCTCACGTTCCGGATCGGAAAACTCGTAGGCATCAATGGCGGCCTGCGCCGACAACGGCGCCAGCAGCATCAGCCAGATGCAAACATGCTTGATCATCCCGCGTTCTCCTGACGTACCTGCTCCATGACCTGCTTCAGTGTCTGCCAGACAGTGGCATCGACCGCACCCGCATGGCGGTAGCGTACCCGGCCCTCGGCATCCAGCACGTAGGTCTCGGGCGCACCATACACGCCCAGATCCAGCCCCAGCGAGCCATCCTGGTCCAGGATGACCTTTTTGTAGGGGTCCAGGTAACGGCGCAGCCACTCACGTGCCTTGCCCGGCTCATCCTTGTAATTGATGCCGTAGATGGTCACGCCCTCATCCTGCGCCAACCGGTTGAGGAAGCCATGCTCCTCCTTGCAGGTCGGGCACCAGGTTGCCCAGACATTGAGCAGCGCCACCTCTCCCTTGAGGTCCTCGTTGCTCAGCATCTGGTCAGGACTGGTTAATGAAGGCAGCTCGAACGCCGGGATCGGACGCTTGTTTTCCGCCAGCGCAGATGGCAGCTCGGTGGGGTCGATCGAGAGCCCCCGCCACAGAAAAATGCCCAGTACAATGAAGACCGCCAGCGGAATAAAGGCAAACAGCTTACGATTGCTCATTTCAACCTCTCAGTATCAGGCAGCTGCCGTGGCCACACGGCGTTTGCGATAGCGTGGGTCAGACGCAGCCAACAGGCCGCCGAAGGTCATCAGCAAGCCACCCAGCCAGAGCCAACGCACATAGGGCTTGTACTGCACACGTACTGCCCAGGCACCGCCTTCCAGCGGTTCACCCAGTGCCACATAGAGGTCACGGGTAAAGCCCGGGTCGATTGCTGCTTCGGTCATTACGTTGCCACGCGCCGTATACAGACGTTTCTCCGGGTGCATTTCCGTATAGGCTTCGCCATTACGCAGCACTCGGATCTGCCCCTGATCGGAAGTGTAGTTGGGGCCCTCCACGTGCCGGTTGCCATCGTAGATGAAGGTGTACTCACGGAAGCTGATGGAGTCGCCCGGCTGCATGCGCAGATCGCGCTGCTCGCTGTAGATCGACACCAGGGCAACCCCCACGACCAGCACGGCAACACCCAAGTGTGCCAATACCATGCCATAGTAGCTGCGGCTCTGCTTGGTCAGACCGGCCAGTTTTTCACGACGGTGACGCAGGCGGTTGTACAGGTCACGTACACCGCTCAGCACCACCCACCAGGCCAACACGATGCCGATGGTGACCCAGTGTTGCAGCTCGCCCGAGTAGAGCCAGGTCGCAGCGATACCCAGTACCACGGCAACGACACCCGGTAGCCACAACTGCTGTACCAGCTGAGAGATTTCCGTCTGTCTCCAGCGACTGGTGACACCAATGCCCATGAAAATCAGCATGATCGCCATCAATGGCACAAACAGTGCGTTGAAGTACGGCGGGCCGACCGACAGCTTGCCCAGTCCCAGTGCATCCACGATCAGCGGATAGATGGTTCCCAGCAGCACCATGGCGCAGGACACCACCAGCAGAACGTTGTTGACCAGCAGCAGGCTTTCGCGCGACAGCAGGCCAAAACTGGACTCACTGCGCATCTGACCGGCACGGATGGCATACAGCAACAGTGAGCCACCGATCACCACGGCCAGCATGATCAAAATGAACAGGCCACGTTCTGGGTCAGACGCGAAGGCATGCACCGACGTCAGTACACCAGAGCGCACCAGGAAGGTGCCCAGCAGGCTGAGTGAAAAGGCAAAGATCGCCAGCAGGACCGTCCAGCTCTTGAACACACCACGCTTTTCAGTCACTGCCAGGCTGTGGATAAGTGCGGTTCCGACCAACCAGGGCATCAGGGAGGCGTTTTCCACCGGGTCCCAGAACCACCAGCCGCCCCAGCCCAGCTCGTAGTAGGCCCACCAGCTGCCGAGTGCAATACCCAGGGTCAGAAACGCCCAGGCCACGGAAGTCCAGGGGCGCGACCAGCGCGCCCAAGCCGCATCAAGCCGCCCACTCAACAGTGCCGCGATCGCGAAGGCAAAAGAAACAGCAAAGCCCACGTAGCCCATGTACAGCATCGGCGGGTGTACGATCAGGCCGAAGTCCTGCAACAGCGGGTTGAGGTCGGCACCCTCCTGCGGGAAGCCCGGCAGGTAGCGCTCAAACGGGCTGGAGGTGAACAGGATGAACATATAGAAGCCGATCGAAACCCAGCCCATTACCGCCAGTACACGGGCAATAATATCCTGCGGCAGGTTGCGGCTCTTGATCGCCACCGCCAGCGTCCAGGCTGCCAGAATCAGTGCCCACAACAGCAGTGAGCCTTCATGCCCCCCCCAGACAGCACTCAAGCGGTAATACCAGGGCAGCGCCGAGTTGGAATTGCTGGCCACGTAGACCACGGAGAAATCGTTGTACAGGAACGACCAGCTCAGACAGAGAAAACTGATCAGGGTAAACAGGAACATGCCCTTGCTGAGCGGACGAGCAAATCCCATCCAGAGTTCATTGCCACGGCTGGCCCCCACCATCGGCACCACGGCCAGCAGGATGGACAGGCACAAGGCCAGAATCAGAGCATATTCACCCAGCTCCGGCACCATCATATCGATCATTTATTGAACTCCTGACCTTCCGGCATCGGCATCTTGCCGGCCTTGGCCAGCGCCTCGGCCACTTCCGGCGGCATGTAGTTCTCATCATGCTTGGCCAGTACTTCTACCGCATTGAGCACCCCCCGCTCGTTCAGGGAGCCCTGTGCCACAATACCCTGCCCCTCACGGAACAGGTCCGGCAGGATACCGGTGTATTCCACGGTGACCGTCTTGTCATAGTCGGTAATGTCAAAACGTACGAACAGCGAGTCAGGATCGCGCTTTACACTGCCATCCACCACCATGCCACCGGCACGAATACGAGTATCCTGCGGCGCTTCACCGGCCGCAATCTGAGTGGGTGAGTAGAACAGGTTGATATTCTGGTTCAGAGCGAACAGAGTCAGGCCGACGGCCACGCTGACACCAACAACAATGAACATGACCACCAGCAGGCGTTGTTTGCGTTTCGGTGTCATTATGCTCCCTCCTCACGGCGCAGACGGCGTTTCTGTTCGGCCAGCAGTCGGTTGCGCTGCAGCCGGGGCAGAACCAGATTGATCAGGATCACGGCCAGGCCCAGCCCATAGCTGAGCCAGACGTAGAGCCCATGGCCACCCATGGCCAGGAATTCGGAAAAACTGTTAAAGCTCACCACTACCTCACTGCTTGCTCAGGAGTTCACGCACCCATCCGGTACGCCGCTCACGCCAGACGATTTCGTTGCGCAGACGCATCATCAAACTGACCGCAAAAAAACAGTAGAAACCGATCACCATTACCAGCAACGGTACCCACATTTCCGCCGGCATCGCCGGTTTTTCGGTCAGCGTGAACGTGGCCGGCTGGTGCAGCGTGTTCCACCACTCCACCGAATACTTGATGATCGGGATGTTGACGACACCGACCAGCGACAGAACCGCTGACGCCTGCGCAGCAGTGGACTCGTTTTCAATGGCAGAGTTCAATGCCATCACGCCGAGATAGAGGAAGAACAGGATCAGCATGGAGGTCAGACGGGCATCCCAGACCCACCAGGAGCCCCAGGTCGGCTTGCCCCAGATGGCCCCGGTCGCCAGCGCCAGCACTGCCATGGAAGCGCCGATGGGCGCGGCAGACTTGAGCACCATGTCCGCCACCTTCATTTTCCAGATCAGGCCGACAGCACCGGCCACCGCCATCAGCATATAGGCGGATTGGGCCAGAATGGCCGATGGCACGTGCAGATAGATAATCCTGAAGCTGTTGCCCTGCTGGTAATCAGCCGGCGCAAACATCAGCGCCCAGAAGCTGCCTCCGATCAGCAGGAGCCCGGCTGCCAGCGCAAACCAGGGCAAGAGTTTACCGGTGATCTGATAGCACCAGCGCGGTGAGGCAAGCTGGTAGAACCAGCGCGGCATCCACTTTTTTTCCGCCATAACGTCTCTTTTATTCTCAGCTACTCATCGATATCCGCAACGCGGCACTAATCGCCAGTGGCGCCAGCCCAAGGGCCAGTGCCAGCAGGGCGCCCAACAGTGCCAGGTATCCACCCAGGTCCAAGCCGGTCACAGCGGCCTGGACTGCACTGGAACCGAAAATCAGCACCGGGATGTACAGCGGCAGCACCAGCAGCGAGATCAACACCCCACCCTTGCGCAGGCCGACCGTCAGTGCCGCCCCAATGGCCCCCATCAGACTCAGGGTTGGTGTACCCAGCAACAGGCTCAGCATCAGCCCCGGCATCCCTTCCGCAGGCAGGAACAGCATTACTCCCAGCAGCGGCGCCATCAGCGTCAGGGCCAATCCGGTCACACTCCAGTGCGCCAGCACCTTGGCCAGCACAACGACAAACAATGGCTGGGGGCTCAACAGCAGCTGCTCCAGCGAACCATCCTCATAATCGGAGCGAAACAGCGCATCCATCGACAATAGTGTCGCCAGCAGTGCTGCAACCCAGACCACACCCGGTGCCAACTGTGCCAGAAACCCGGGCTCGGGACTGACACCCAGCGGAAACAAGGTCGCTACCATCAAAAAGAAGATCAGCGGATTGACCAGGTCGCTCTTGCGTCTGAAGGAAAGCAGGTATTCCCGCCGACAGGTGGCCCAGAACAGCCCCGACAGGCTCTGCTGTTGCAGGTCTTCGGCGTTAGTCTGCATTGTCATGATGAAGTTCCCGCGCACTGATCCAGGTTGATTTTGCGTACAGGTCCGTGGATAGCCAGCTCATGGTGGGTGGTCAGTATGACACTGCCACCCTGCTGGGCATGGCGCAACAACAGGGCTTCCTTGGCTGCCACCCCCCGTTTGTCGATAGCGGTGAAGGGTTCGTCCAGAATCCACAGCGGCGCTCGGCTCAGGTACAGCCGCGCCAGGCTGACACGGCGATTTTGCCCCGCCGACAGTGAATGGCAGGGCACGTCTTCAAAACCGCGCAGACCGACCTGCTCCAGTGCATGGTCGATCTGTGCGGCATCAATACTGGGAGATAGAGCAGCGTACCAGCGCAGATTTTCCTGCGGTGACAGCACCGCCTTGACGCCGGCCTGATGACCGAAATAGAGCAGGTTGCGACAGAAATCTTCACGCACTTCCGACACCGGTGTGCCACGCCAGAAGATATCGCCCTCATAGTTGCGTGACAGGCCGCTCAGGATACGTAACAGGGTTGTTTTGCCACTGCCGTTCTGACCTTCAATCTGAACAATTTCACCAGCCGATATGGCAAACTCAAGCCGGTTGAACAGCACACGGTCGTCGCGCTCACAGAAGAGATTTTGCACTGTCAACAGATGATCTGACACGCCGGGACCCTTTAAAAAACGTGCTGTTGGCCGATAATGGATAAGTGGGCCATTATATACAGATTGCCCCTTCAGCGTCAGGCTCAACTTTTGCAGGAAGGACAGGGCTCTTGTTACCCCCGACCAGTGTTCCAAACCCGGCCAGTGCCGCCGGAGGCAACCGTGCAACAACCAGTGCCCTGCCAGCCCCCGGCGGCGAACTGCCCGCCGTTGTGCGCAGCGTTGCCCAAGGTGATGCCAGCGGCCAGGTCTTTCGTATTCAGGTCGAAGCCAACAATCGACTGCTGGAGCTGGTGACTCGCGCGCCACTGACCAGCGGTGATCGGATCAACCTGAGTCGCAGCCCCTCAGGAGAGCTGCAGATACAGCTGCCCGCCCAGGGCACTGCACCACAACAGAACACAGCTCCTGTTAACACACAGGGCGCTCGCCTGATACTGGCCATTGCCACACAGGGCGCCGCTCAAATCCTGCAATCACTGCCCTTGAATACGCCGCGTCAGGCACAGGTGACGCAGTCCTCACCATTGCCGGCACAAACGAGCCCCGGTGCCACAACCGGAAGCGCCGCCCAGACGCCGCCACCAGCCACCACTAATCCGACCAGTCAGCCTCAGCCTGATTCTCCGCCTACACCTGCAGGCCGTGCGGCTCAGACAGCTGGCCAACCCTCCACGCCCCAGGGAACCCAGACTCCAGCACCTCAGACGACTCAACCCCAACCGCCCGCTCCCTCAACCAACACTCCGGCACCTGGCGGGCAGGCTGGTCCGGAACGCTCACCAGCACCAGGTGCCAGTACACGGCAGGCGAACGGGCAGAGTCCAGCTCAAGCACCCGTAACCACACAAAGTACCGCTCAGCCCCAACGTCAGGCACAGGCGTTACAAGCTCAGATTCAACAGATCAGCAACCTGACTTCGCCACCCAGGTTATCCACAGGACAACCGGCCGCTGCAGAACGAACGACTGGTGAGCGCACTGCGCCGTCTTCTCCCGGCAGCACTCAGCCACAGGCACCACAACGGGGCAGCACTACCACACCCGCACAGACTGCGGCACAGGCTCCAACATCAACGACACCCCAAGCAGCTTCCGGTTCGACCAGCCGTTCAGCACCACCTCCTGCAACGGTATCGACAGGACAGGCACAACCGGCGAGTTCTCCGCCAACAGAGTCACCAGCTTCCGGCAGGACACCGGCACAAACGCAAACGCCGCCTCCAGTATCTGCTCAAGCCCAGACCTATAAGGCACAGATTGCGCAGATCAACAACCTGCCTTTGGCTCAACCAACAGCCTCTCCGCCCACCACAACTGCCAACAGCACTACTCCGCCCACAGCTCCGCTCAACACAGGCGCACCGGCACCCAAAGCAGGAGTCACCACCTCTACCACCACGGCGGCGCCAAGCCAGAGCGCTGCCCAGCCGCAGCCCCCCATGCCACAGGCAACAGGCGTGCAAGCACAACCGCCGGCAAACACTGCAAACACTGCAAACACTGCAAACACTGCAAACACTGCAAACACTGCAAACACTGCAAACACTGCAAACACTGCAAACACTGCAAACACTGCAAACACTGCAA
>Ga0193959_1000862_pt1 | contig 12300 bp, 10 predicted proteins | sample FB_2_MG_FD_140333 | JGI IMG/M metagenome (GOLD analysis project Ga0193959, IMG submission 140333) | Microbial mat bacterial communities from the Broadkill River, Lewes, Delaware, United States - FB_2_MG | ecosystem: Environmental > Aquatic > Freshwater > River > Microbial mats | place: USA... | reverse complement strand
TTGGATTTTAAGTCCAACGCGTCTACCTATTCCGCCACACTCGCATGTATTTTTGATGAAATTCATCAAAGGTATATTTTGTATCTTTGTTTTTAACAGTATTCTAAATGGTGTCAGGAGAGATACCCACAAAATCCACAAAGCCCCATTTAATCGTGCTTGGAGACATTTTCTCATTCCTATTTAAGTTACCCGAAAGTTACTCATTTTGTGTGTGAGAATTATAGGGAAAAATAATTAAATAAAGCTTAAAACAATTAGAAATTTTTACTATTTTGTGATAAATAAGGAATAGTTCTATCTGTTAAGTTTTTATCTCAAACTTTTTAATTTAACATTCTGTTTATAAAGACATCAAAACTTAATTTGATACGTTCGTTACATTTGTAAGTTCAACATATTTTTCTTGTATTTTCCATAGTTAGTATGTGATTGAATATGTAGAATAATACCTAAAGAGTCTTTATTCATTTTTTCTATAGTTCAAATTTAAATATCACCATAAAAATGTTCATAAAAACCTTTAAATTCTGTTGATTTACAACTACATACATTATCTACTTTAGGCAAAGGCTTAATTATTTTAAATTCATTAAAAATGACTTTTGAAAAATCTTTATCAACTTGTTTTAAATTACAAAATTGTAAACACAGAAACTGTTTATATTTATGTTTTAATTTATTGTTATCAATTGTAAATAGTTCTTTATTTTGCTTAGTAATTTCACTAAATAAACTTTTCATATTATCTAAGTTTTTTTCTTTAGAGGTAAGATATGTGGATAATTCAATATTGAATAAATTATATAAGTATACTGATTTTTCTTGAATATACTTTTCTTTATTAATATTTTTTTCTATCAATTTATCTAGAATATTAATTGCCCTTTTCAAGTCAAATTTAGCTGTATCATCTCTCTCATTAATAAATGAGTAGTGAGCTAATTCACTAAGGATACTGTAATAGTTCTCTTTATATTTTATTGGACTAGTAAATTCTAGTTTATCGTTATATTTTAATGCTAATTCAAAATATGAATAAACATCACTTTTTGTTTTATGTGTAGAATTGTATATAATATATAGCTTTGCAAGTTCTAGGTAATTATTAACTAATAGTACATAGTTTTTAACTTTTAACTTTAATAAGTTTTTATTACTATTAATAAAAGTATCTTTTACAAATTCGAAATTAGTATCATTTAAAAGTAAATAATTCTTTCCTATAGCATTCAATACTATGGCTTCCTGTTCAATATAATTAAATTTTCTAAATAGTGTAGATGCTTTTATATAATATTCTAAGGATTTAATATATTCTTTTTGAAGTTTATAAGTATTACCTAGATTATAGTAGGAGTTTGCAAGTGCAAAGTTATTTATATTTGTATTTTCATTTTGAATTAATATTTTTTTATATTTAATTGAATTGTTAAAATTTATTAGAGCATTATTGAGATTATACTTTTGTTCTATTATCCCTATCCAATTAAACAATATAGCTTTCGAATAATTATCTTCTGTGTATTTTAATGCTTGAGTAAAATATTTTTTAGATTGAATAAACTCAGAATTATTGTATAAAAAAATTGCATATGCAAAAAGATTATTGTATGAAATATTATGTTCTAATGCTTTTACGTAATATTTTTTTGCAAGAACATTATTCTTTTTATTATTTTGTAAATTTGCTTTTATTAAATATAATACAGCTTTTATTTTTTTATCAAAATTTAAATTTTCTAATTTTAAATTTTCAATATAATTTGAATATCCCTTATTTATATATTTGGATAATTCATTATAAAGTTCTTGCTCATTTAAATTATTTATGTTGTTAATAATTTCTCTTAGTATTCTTTCCTTTATTAAGTTCTGGTTTCTTATGGTATTTATTTTTTGTTCTTTTTGTATAAATTCATTTTTTGATCTTGAATTATTATCTTTATTATTAGACAATTTATTTTGCATATAAATAGTGTTATAAACATATGTAATATTTTGATTGTTTTTTTCTGTATTATTAATTTGTGTATAAAGTGAATTTGTAAATTTGTTATCTTTTATATTAAATTTATTGTTACTAAGTACATTAATATTAATATAGACTGCAATAGATATTAAACTTATTCCAAGATATAAATAAAATTTTTTTTTCATTATTGTGTTTTTTTAACTAAATATCTATTCACTTTGTCTAATATACATGTATCTTCAACTTTTTTATTTAACATATCATTAATAAAATCATCAAAATTCATATTAATATTTTCTTCTGTATCACTACGTTGTAAATTAATTAAATTTTCGTATTCTTCAACCATTTTACCATATTTAGAGTGAGTTTTAATTTCATCAATAATATGTTTTTTAAATATTTTAGGTTGAACTTTTTTTGATATTGGATAATTCTCACTTAAAATTTTAATATTTTGAATATCTGAAAAACTATTTAATATAACTTTAGTATTACTAAGACTTAGTTGTAATTTTTCATTCTTTTTTAATGATACTTTTTTAATCTTATTGTTTTCAATAGATATAATTGAATTATCTACTTTAATATCAATTGAAATAGAGATGTCGTATTGTGAAATCTCCGTCATAATTGTTAATAAACTACCTTTTGATAGTTTAAAGTAGTTATATAGTTTTGATGATATAAGGGCTTCCCTTGTTAATCCACTACCTAAAGAAATTAACATAGAATATATTGAAGTTCTAACTGCTGGTAATACTCTTTCATCAGTAACAGTATCAACTTTAAATCCAGTTAATAATATTACAATAGATTGTGCATACATAAATCTTTTTTTAGAATCATTTGGAATTGCAAATTCAACTTCTTTGTTTTTAGTTAATATATATTCTGTATCTTTTTCATTAGTTAAGCCACTATAGGGGTTTTTACTATCAATTATTGCAAAATCTTTCAACGTTTGACAGTATTTATAAAAAGCACGTTTTTGGGTATGTTTTACACCTATCTTTTTTAAAATTGTAATAGGTCGTATATATTCATTTGGATGCTGTAAAAAGTAATCCAATATTATTGTTAATTTTTCATTTGGTGTAAGTTCTTTATCGCTGTATATCATTTCTTCTACCATATATTTTTTATTAGTATAGTCTAAATTTGCTGACATTTATTGTAAATATTAAAATTCTTGAATTTTTTATAAAATGTGGCAAGACAGAACACATGTTAAATAATATACTACAACATAACAAAAGTAAATCTATTACAGTTTTACTTTGATGTTGACAACATTCATACTTATAATATGAATCAATATACATACAAATAAAATCTATCCGTGTGTATAAAGTAATTTAATAGGATAGAGAATCCAAACCTAAAGGTAAAGAAATGAAATTAACAAATGAAATCCCTAGTAACCCAATTGATGTATTAAAAGATAACAATACAGAGAAAAAAACACCTCTATCAAATGATGTGATTGAAAAAACAGAATCTACTATATCTTCTGGAAATCCAACCATGTCAGATGAAAAAGTTGAATCTCATAATCATAATGGTTCAAATGTACTGTTTTTTTCTCAAGAAGAAACGAAAGCGATTCAAGAGAATGAGGATAGAGTCCTAAGTGTAGTTGAAAATTCTATTTTAAACATTAATAAGTATAAAAGTGATTACCAAAGTGCTCATCAAAAGTATAATTTAGAATTAGTTCTTGAGATTATAAAACTTGGTGTTAATTTGGTAAAATTCAAACAAGAACTAGGTTCTAGATTTTTTACAGTTATAAATCAAGAAGTCTTAAACTCTAAGTTAATCTATAGATATATAAGGTTAGTAATTACTTTGGATAGTCAAATTGAATATGATAAAACAGTTAAAGGGAAAAAGGAGAATATCGATTTAATTGTTCTTGATGAAAGAATTGTATCTCTTAATAAAAGCAACCTATCAAAAATGATAAATCCATCTATAAATAAGATAGAGAATATGAAACCTTTATCAAATGAGAATTTTAAAGATGTTATTAATGGTGATGATAAATCTTACGAATCTCATATGTTAGTAGTAAAAGAAAAAATCAAAAATGAAAAAATGGAAAAAGAAAAACCAAGTGATATGGATGAAAATACATTTAACCAACACATCAAAGATGGTATTTTTGAAACAATTAGAAAACTCAATGATAAATCTGAAAAAGTAACTGAATTATCAAAAGAAGTTTCAGAGTTAAAATTAGAGATTGAAAAATTAACTAAAGAGAATATAAAGTTAGAATCAATGAATGATTTGTCACATAATATGCTCGATAAACTTCTTCCAACAAATGGAAAATTATACAACACTCAATCAGAAACACAATCTGCTTAGTATCTACCTTCGGGTAGGTACTTTTATTCTATCTTAACAACCATTTTCACAACATAAAACATTTTCCCATTCTTCCCTACAAAACCATTGATTTTATTCTGTTTTAACTGTATAATAATATTAAAACAGAATAAGGTGATTTACTATGATTTTTTCTTACATTAGAGTTAGCTCAGATACTCAAACAATTCAACACCAACAAGATGAAATAAACAGATACTGTTCACTAAACAACCTTACCATTGATAACACTATTGAAATAGAAATTTCATCAAGAAAAGATATGAGAGCAAGAAAAATTGATTTTCTTTTAGAATCTTTAAATAAAGATGATATTTTAATTGTAACAGAACTTTCAAGATTAGGTAGAAATACTGGTGAAGTTATCAATCTTATAGATATGATTTTAAAAAAAGGTGTTGAGATTCGTATACTAAAACAAAACCTTTTTATCAAAGATAAAGACCCCATGCAAAAGATGATGATAACAATGTTATCTATGTTCTCAGAGTTTGAAAGGGATATAATCTCACAAAGAACAAAAGAAGCTCTAAAAGGTCTTAAAGATAAAGGGATAAAACTTGGTAAACCACAAGGTACAATTCAAAAAAGTAAATTTGATAATGATAAAGATAAAATTATTGAATTGCTAGGACTTGGATTAAGTTATCAAAAGGTCGTAGAAAAACATCTTGGCTATGGTTCGGCATCTACATTATATACTTATGTGAAAAAAAGAAATCTAATTTTATAAGTGTACTTTATGATTATAAGAGAAGTTATAAAATTACATATTTATTATTCCATGTAATTATATCCCAGGCATAATTATTAAATTCAGAAAAACTTTTTTATTTGTAGAGATATTAATTTTATATCTATATTATATTTGCTAGAATTTATGAAATTGAAATAGGAGAAGTTAGTGAAACAATCTTTTAATGCAATAAATTTTATTAAAATTTATTTTGATGAGAATAGAAAAGGGGTTTATTTAGATGGTAGATTTCTAGAATTTAAAAAGTTACAACAGATTGCAAAATCAATTAAATTAATCAATAAAAAATTTAAAAATGGTAGATTAACTACTGATGCACAGAAAGAACAAGCTAACAAAATAAAAGAATTATTACAAAAAAAGAAATTTGAAAAACTAACTTCTGTTTTACAAATTGTTGAACAAAAGATTGAGGCAAAGGACTATACTGTAACAATGTTAACTAAAATAGTTAGAGGGAAAACAGTATACACAATAGATAGAACTAATATCGTTGTTTTTTTTATCTTAAAACAAATACAAAAAAATATTGAAAACTCCTTTAAGGTTAAACAATCTGATAGAAATGAAATTATAGGGCAAGTTATTAATATGATTGATAATTCTTTTCCTAAATATATAATAAGAACAGATATTGCAAGTTTTTATGAATCAATACCTCATGATAAATTAAAAGATGTAATTAATAGAAATTACATCTTAAATAATACATCAAAAAGAATAATTTATGAAATTCTTAGACAATATACTATGTTAACAGGTTTAGAGAAAGGAATTCCAAGAGGTATTGGGATTAGTGCATACTTAGCTGAATTATATATGCGTGATTTTGATACATCAATGAAAAACTTATCAAATACAACTTATTACACTAGATATGTTGATGATATAATTTTAATTTTTACTCCAGATACAAAGTATGATAATATTAATTATAAAGAAAAAGTTAATGAGAAACTTGAGAGTTTTGGTTTAACAATGAATGTTTCAAAAACAAAAGAAATTAATTTATTTATTCCAAATAATTACAATTTTGAATTTTTGGGTTACAGATTTGATTTTTCTAATAAGTTAAATATAGATATAAGTAACTCAAAAAAATTACGGTATAAACAAAAAATGGAATTGGCGTTTGATGATTATAATAAAGAAAGTAAATATAATGAAAAGAAATCTAGAAAATTACTGATTAAGAGATTATCATATTTAACAGGAAATACACGGCTATTAGGTGTTAAAAAAGATATTTTAATTGGTATGTATTTTTCTAATCAACAAATAATTGATATGAAAACATTATCAAATTTAGATAATGTTTTACGATATTCTATGATTAATAGTAAATTAACACCTTATTCAAAGTTGACATATATTAATTTAGCTAATTTGAAAATGAAATTGAATAAATTTAGTTTTGTTGATGGATTTCAAAATAAAAAGTTTTATAAATTTACAAGAAATGATCTAGAAGAAATATTAAAGATTTGGAAAACAATATGAATAATAAGTTCAAAAAAAAAGAAAAAATTAATTATAAAAAAGAAAGAGCAATATTATCAGATGTTCTACCATATGAAGTACCTGCAATATTTTCAAATAGGTACTTTTACAGGTTTTTAGTTAAAAATGAAATTGAAATTATTGATAAAGAAGTTAAATATGATATTTCAATAGACAGTATTCAAGAAATATTAAAACTAATTTTTGATGTAAGTATTGATTCAACTAGTAATAAAGCAACTTTTACCAAAAAGGAAAGAAATATTCCATTTGTTTTTAAAATTGCACATAAAAAGAATGATTATCGAGCACTATCGATTATGCATCCTTTTAATCAAGTAAATGTAGTGTCCTTTTATGAAAATTTTAGTGAAAGTATAAAGTATTTTTCAAATCAAAGTGAATTTTCAATTCGAAAACCATTTAAAGTTGCAAAGAACAGATTCTTGAATGATTATTTAAGACAAAATAAAAAGAAATCTGATGAATTACCCACTAAAATAGAATTACATAATAAAGATGAAGAACATTTAAAAAGTTTTTTTACATATAAAGAATACAGTAATATACATGGTTTTTTTGAATCATATGATTTTCAAAGAAGTGAAAAAAAATTTAATAAACTTTATAAAATTGATATAAATAAATGCTTTGATAGTATATATACACATACTATTGCATGGGCTTTGTTAAATAAATCAATAGTTAAAGATAATTTAAATTCGACATTAGATAGTACCTTTGCTGGTCAATTTGATAAATTAATGCAAAATATGAATTATGGTGAAACTAACGGAATATTAATTGGGGCAGAAGTATCTCGAATATTTGCTGAGGTTATTTTGCAAAAAGTTGATACAAATGTACAAAAAGAGTTGTTATTTAGATTAGATAGACCTATTAAACATAAAACAGATTACCAAATTTATAGATATGTTGATGATTACTTTATCTTTTATGATAATGATGATGTTAAAGACACAATTCTTGAGACATTTAAGCATAAACTTAAGGAATATAATTTACATATTAGTGAAACAAAATCAATGGAATTTACGAAACCTATTATTACAGATTTAACAATTGCAAAGATCAAGATAACAGAATTAATTAATGAAAATTTCAATTATAGTGTAGTAGATAATGCTGAAGATGAAAATAAAAGAACATGGGACTTATCGTTAAAGTCTAAAGACTTAATAACAAAATTTAAAATTATAGTAAAAGAAACTAATATCGAATATAAAGATATTTTAAATTATACTATTGCTGTAATTGAAAAACGATTTATTAAAATTCAAAAGAAGTTTGAGAAAGAACAATATAAAGTACTGTATATCAATAAATTGACTTCTTATATAATTCAAATGTTAGATACTGTTTTCTTTCTATACTCTGTATCTCCTCGAGTTACGTCTACAATTAAAGTCGTTTCTATTATAAGTAAATTATTAGAGTTTATAAAAAATGATGTTACAAATGAAAATGGTTTACATAATTATCAAAAGGAACTAATTTATAAAAAGGTTTATGATGAAATCTTTCAAATATTAACAAAAAATAAATTTAGAGAATTTACTCAAAATGAAACTTTATATTTATTACTTACTCTTAATGAACTTGGAAAAAACTATAGATTAGATAGTAAATTCTTATTAGATTATTTTTTTAGTGATAATATAAAATTGAATTATTTTGTTATAACTACTCTCCTTTACTATATTAAAAAAATAAAACGTTACGATGATATTTATCAAAAATTATTAATTGAAATACTCAATAAATTTAAAAGATATAATAAGGATAATCTTAAAAAAAGTACTGAACATATTTTATTATTATTAGATTTAATGACTTGTCCCTATATTGAAACTGATTATAAAAAAGAACTTTTAGTAATATATGGTATTACAGATGTTATTACACAAGACGAGATTATTAAATTTAGTATAAATCAACAATATTGGTTTATTAAATGGAAAGATTTTAAACTAGCTGATGAAATAGAAATGAAAAAAAGTCAGGAAGTTTATAGTTAAAATAGAGTACAATTTAAACTAAGCCACAACTGAACAGTTAGAATACACACACAAGTGGATATAAGTAATATTTTGATTAAAAAGGTATTACTATTTATATAGTGGGAACAGGCTATATTTTATTAATTAGATAGTAATTACAAAGTGGTAAGTATATAGTATGTTATAAAACTATAAATTTATTAACTTTCAGTATAAATAAATACACTTACAAAAGTAAAATTCAACGTGGGGTTTTTGCCTCACACCACACTCTCATATAATAAGTTACATAACCAAACAGTTTTTTACATCAATCAATCTAAACTCCCTTATTAATATAGTATTAAATCTTTATCATAAAAAACACCAAAATGTCTAATTTCTTACATAAATAAATATGAATTTTAATTTTATATTTGTAAGGAAACAAGATGTTCGCTTTAGTAGGAATGGATAGTATATATATCCAAGTAATCAATATTGGAAAATTTCAAAAGTACTTTAATCAGTTCTACACTAGTAATAAGATAATTCTAATTCCCGTTTATGATGTTAATGATGAATTATGTATCAAAAGAGCAACAACTGCTGATAATACTAAACTAACACTATTTTATTCTACTCATACTGGCGATATGAATGGGAATACCTATACTACTTTTAAATTTGCTGGGTTAATTACTTATGATGATAAAACAGATACTATGAGAACAAATACACTATTAAAATTTATAGATTTTATTACTTCACTAGATATTAAATACAGAGTTACTACTATTGATATTGCATATGATATGAAAGTTGATGATAAAAAATCAATTGAAAACTTTTTACCAATTAGAATAGGTACTAAAACGAATGTAAACAACCCATTTAACTATTTTGATTCAACATTATATGTAGAGAGTGATAAAGTGATAAAACCATCTGTAAAGGCTTATGCGTATAGCAAGACAGTAAAAGAAAATTTGGATGAAAATATTATTAGATTTGAAATCAGTATTAGGAATATAAAAAATGCAGATAACGATTTTGAATCAGTTGTAAGGCATATTATAAGCTCTTTATCAAACTACAAATTTTACTATTTTGATTCTAAAGCTAGATGTAATAATGTAAAAAGAAAATATAGAGATAATATTGAAAAAGAAAATAGGAAAAATCTTCCTGCTACTTTAAAAAAAGAAATTAAATTATTGGGTGGTCACGAGATTGAATTGAAATTATCTGATGATGTTTTAAATTTATTAAAAAAGATTTTTACTAAAAAAGATAAACTTATTACTGTTGAAAGAAAAACTCCTAACTGGTTAAAATCTATATCTAAAAGGAGTCAAGAAAAAAGAAAAAATGTTGTTAAACCTAATACGATTGGAGTTTCTTATTTTCTGTTTCATCTGATTCCAGTACCATTGATTTATGTATATCAATCTAACCTAAAAAAAGGTGTTTTAACACTTACACCTAAATTTATATCTCTGTTAATAAATCCTTTAATTTTAAGGGCATTTTTTCCAAAGAATAAAGCTCCTCCAATAGTAAATCAACATCTAACCCCATATTAGGATTGATACTATCTTTAAGTAAAATATGTACTTTCTTTCTAGTGATTACTGGTGCTGTATGAACTAATAGTTTTACTAACAATAGTGCTGATTGTTCAGGTGATAAACCTTTCATAAAGCTAGTTACATTTCTAGTTATTGCATCAATTTTTTTGTTCTTTTTAAAAACGTGATTTACTTTTCTGATTTCTTTTTCAACTTTATCTAATTGTATTTTATTCATAATCCATACTCCTATTTCAATATGTTTTTAATATCATTTTCTTTTACATTTTGTGATAAAAGTAGGGGATTGATTTCTTTTAGTATCTGTTTTTCTAGCTTAAGTGTTTTTATTGCATTGATGATTTTGCCCCATCCATCTTTTTTAGGTGGTGTGTTTTTTCTAAGGGTCTGTAAAAATTGCTCTGGTTTCATTTGTGTACCTCTGTTTTATAAATTTATATATTTATTTATAAAACTTTTGGTAAAAGTAGTGATTATATATAGGGTTATAACGGAGTCTGGGATATTTTTATAATTTTTAAATATCCCTAAAAGGTTTAAAAGTAATTATTAAAATCTACTTTATCAATATTCTCTTTTAACATTTTATAATCTCTCTTACCCCTTAAGTAATGTTTATCTGTAACATCATTATTGGTTGAATGTCCAATCAATGTTTTGTATGATAATTCATCAAAGAGATTAGAAAAGTATATCTCTTGAGAAAAGTTTTTTCTTAAGCTGTGTAAAGATAAAAGTTTTTTTAATTTATCTCCAAGAACATCTTTTATGATAGAATTTAAGTAATTTCCTATTTTTTCATCTCTGTATTTTACAGATAATTTTTGATTATAGAATAAGTAATCATCATCTGTTTTATTTTTTAACTGTTGTTTTATTTCATCAACCATATCTTTATGGATAATGATAATTCTTTTTGCATTCTCTGTTTTAGTTCCATCAACATCTATGATAAATTTTTCAAAATCAACATCAGATTTTTTGATTAGTAAACCTTCTCCTCTCCGAACACCTGTATAAAGTAGGAATTTGATAAATATGAAATCTTCTATTAGATTATTCTCCTTTAAATAATTAAAAACTAATTTTAATTCTGATGGTTTAAATTCTCTTTTATCTGTTCTTCCTCTCGGAACAGCCTTAGTACTTTCATTAAATGCATTTTTGTAAACATATGTATGTTTCAGGAAATAAGAAAATACTGTTTTAACTTTAACTAATACTTCTCTTACTGTTGATGGGTTTTGTTTTTCATACATATCTAATAGTATACTTTTTTTGAGATATAAATTTTTGAGATTCTTCCCTTTTAACTCTTTTTTACCTTTCCAATTTTTTGGTAATGATAATAAAAATAATTGAAAATCTTCTACATCAGTTTCATTAATATTTTTAACTTTTTGATTTTCCCCAAAGTAGATAATTAAATATTCAATAGCTTGTTTATATTTCATCATTACTTTTGGTGTTGTACCTGTTTTTTCTCTAAACTCTATAAATTTTTTAGAAAGTTTTTTTAATGTATTAGTATCTCTTTCTTCTTTATTTTCTATAGAAACACAATTATCTTTACTTAATCTTTTTATTTTACTTATTACAGTTCTTTCGATTTCTGCTAATAATCTTCTCTCTTCTTCATTCTCTGCTATAAGATTTAGAGAACTATCTGAAAGTTGAGTTTCAAATCCCTTATTCATATTTAATTTTCCCAACCTAGTTAATATTTTTATTTTTAATATGATAGCGAAAGTTAAATTTGATGTGCGTAATGATTTTTTTAAAATTGTGTGAGAATCTATTCTCAAAATAAAGTAGTAGGTATTGTTTCTTTTCAAAAGATATTTTGAATTATATAAGTCAAGTGTTGTTAATTGTTTCTCAATTAACTTAAGTTTCCCAAAAGTTTCTCTTAATGTGTTTAAAGTTGATTGTTGTGGGGTTTGTGATGTTTTGTTTATGGTGTCAGGAGAGAGACTTGAACTCTCGACCTCCGGCTTATGAGACCAGCGCTCTAGCCAGCTGAGCTACCCTGACATGGATATAATTGGCTAATTATTAATCAACTTCTTTATGTTGGAT
>Ga0193959_1000854_pt1 | contig 12382 bp, 6 predicted proteins | sample FB_2_MG_FD_140333 | JGI IMG/M metagenome (GOLD analysis project Ga0193959, IMG submission 140333) | Microbial mat bacterial communities from the Broadkill River, Lewes, Delaware, United States - FB_2_MG | ecosystem: Environmental > Aquatic > Freshwater > River > Microbial mats | place: USA... | reverse complement strand
TTTAGTTAAATGATCTGTAAGGTAATCACCTTCTTCAGCATCATCCAAACCTTCAATATTTTTCTCTCTTCCATTTCCATTCTTTTTATTTTTTTGAATGTTGTATGGATAAAAATAACTTTTAGGAGCTCCTGCATGACCGCCACCAAAATTATAATCAAACCCCTGATCTTCTGGATAAACCTCATCCGATGCTAAATGCCATTTTCCTGCAAAAAAAGTAGTATATCCACCTTGCTTAAATGCCTTACCTATACCAAATTCAGATTTTTTAAGATTTCCAGCATCTTTTCCGCCTTTACCAGGTATTCCCATTCTTGCAGGGTATTTACCTGTAATCATGGCAAAACGAGAGGGAACACACCTTGGGTGTGCTGCATAAGCTTGTTCAAATTGCATACTTTCATTTGCAATTTTATCAATATTAGGTGTTTCATAAAACTTACTACCCTGATAACTTGTATCCATCCAACCAAAATCATCAACTAAAAAAAAGATAACATTTTGTTTAACAGATGAATTTGAAGTTTTACTGTTTTTGTTTAATGTAATACAGGAAATGAACCCAAAGAACAATACGAGTACAAGAAGTTTTTTCATTTATTTAATTTTTTATGACTTTCAATTATATGCTATAAATCAAATTTACCTGGTAACTTATCAAGATATTTTGATTTCAGTTCTGCTTTTAACTCATTTATCTTTGTTGCGTATTTTGGATCATTTATTAAGTTGTTTAGTTCCTTTGGGTCATTTTTTAAATCGTAAAACTGATCTGGATCACTAAAATTAGGCATCGTTCTGTAAGCCGCATTTTCTGCACCTCCACCACCAGGAAACATTTCTAATTGTCCGTATGGAGCCGAGGGATCATTTGAAATTCCATGCTCACCAAAAGACTCTCTAAATTTCGTATATTCATCTAACATCACTTTACGTTCTGCCAATGTTTTATTTGTTGCCCACTCAGGATAACGAACTGCATAGTATTTAAAGTCATCTTTAACAATTGCTCTTGCATACCCTAATTCATGATACATTGAAGTACGTCCTTCATAATCTTTTCCTTCTAATGCGTCCTTAAAGCTAAATCCATCAAATTTATTTAAATTTTTAGTATCTCCTGCCAAATCAAGTAACGTAGGTAAAAAATCTACATTTGATACGGGTACTTCACAAACCTTACCAACATTAAATCCTCCTTTTTTCCAAATAAACGCTTGTGAATTAACACCTCCTTCATAAAGAGTTCCTTTTGAATCTTGACCGTGATCATTAAAAAACACAATAATGGTATTGTCAAGAACCCCTTCTTTTTCTAATTGATTATAAAGTGCTCCAACGGCATCATCTAACCATAATACATTTTCCTTATCTCTTCCTTCGAGTCCTGCTTCTTTAATTCTTTTTTGTAACAATTCAACAGGAGGCTGAGGCAATACTAAAGGTGGTACATCCAATATACCTTTTGGAGTTATTCTTCTATCCGCTTTCCAGGCATGCTCTGCATCTAAAGGTCCATGAGGTAATGTGGTGGCAATATATAATAAAAATGGATCCTCTTTATAATTCTTAATAAATTCAACTCCACCTTCAGCAATCCAGTCCATATTTTGATAAGCAAGCGCTCTAATTCCTAACCAATTAGGATTATTGTGATATAACTTATCAGCATAATCAAAGCCACAGCTTCGTATATCTTCTTGCAATTTTTTAAATCTAAATTCTAAACCATCCTTAATAACCGGGTTATTTGGATCAGCCTTTAAATCTGGTTTTGCACCTTCCCCAACTTGTGATAAACTTTCTACAATGTGATTTTTACCTACAAAACCTGTTTTATAACCAAGTTCCTGAAAATATGTTCCCATTGTTTTGTCTTCACCCGGAACAATAAATGAATTCCATTGAATCACAGTTTGACCATCGTTTTCTTTGGTAAAATCAGTAAATTCCTTATTTACAGCTCTACTTGCATAATTCCCTGTTAAAGAATTATACCTACTTGGTGTACAAACTGGAGAAACAACAGTCATATTATCCATCCAAACACCCTCATTCACTAACTTATCAATATTTGGGGTTAAGTTTAAATTTTCATTATTCGAATTCCTACCTTCTGGAGTATTATTGAACATCCATGGATACATATCATCCGCAATAAAAAAGATAATATTTGGTTTTTTCGCATTATTTTCTTTTTGTTTGATCTTACCTTGTGAACAAGCAGCAATTGAAAATATTGTTAACAGTATAAAAAATAATTTATTTATGGTTTTACTCATAAGTTCTATTGGTTCTTTTGTTGTACTTGATTTATTTTATTTAATCTCTTCCTTTAACAGAAAATCTTTTGGTAAAATTAGCTCTACTTCCTGCCTGATTTAGGGGGATATGATTCTATTAAGGGGTAATATGTTTTTAATTCGTCCTACATCATAAATCCAATAAAAATTTATGTTTTTTTTAAATATATTTGATCAAAGGAGTCATAATTGATATGATTTCATAAGAGAATCAACATAAATTAATAAATATTTTCAGAGACAATAAATACCTATCAAATGAAAAAAATATCATTACTAATAATCGTTCTTACAAGTTATATTGTACATGCCCAATCTCCTGTTGAGATCAACGGTTCCTTATCTGTTAAAGGAAACCAAATTGTAAATTCTGAAGGAACTCCAGTGAGTTTTGCTGGAAACAGTTTCTTTTGGTCGAATACTGGATGGGAAGGCGCTCCGTTTTATAATAAGCATGCCGTTAAATGGCTAAAAAATGATTGGAAATCAACTATTGTTCGTTGTGCAATGGCTGCTGACCCAGAAATCGAAGGAGGTTATTTAGATGACCCAAAAGGCAATATTAAAAGAGTTAATAAAGTTGTTAAAGCTGCAATTAAACATGGTTTATATGTTATAATTGACTGGCATTCACATCATGCCGAAGATAATGAAGCTGAAGCGATTGAATTCTTTAAAAAAATGGCTAAAAAATTCGGGAAACACCCTAATATTATTTACGAAATATATAATGAACCCTTAAAAATTTCTTGGGATGATGTTATAAAGCCTTATTCTGAAAAAGTAATTACTGCCATAAGAGAAATTGACAAACATAATTTGATTGTTGTTGGTACTCCTAAATGGTCACAAGATGTAGATGTTGCATCAAAAAATCCAATTACTGGATTTTCAAATATTGCTTATACACTTCATTTTTACGCAGGAACTCATAAAGTAGGGTTGAGAAAAAAAGCTGAGGTTGCATTGAACAATGGCATTGCATTAATGGTGACAGAATGGGGAACTGTAAATGCAAATGGAGACGGAGGTGCAAATTCTAAATCAGTAGCTGAGTGGATGCATTTTATGAAAAAATACAACTTAAGCCATTGTAACTGGGCTGTAGATGATAAAAAAGAAGGAGCCTCTATAGTACATCCAGGCTCAAACCCTAAAGGTAAATGGAAAGAAAAAGATTTAACAGAATCTGGGAAATTAGCAAAAGAATATATTTCTAATTGGGATAAAAAATAATATAAGTTTCATTGTTTTACATCATTTATAAAAGCCATCATATATTTCTAAGAAATATATGATGGCTTTTTTTATTTCATTATTTCATGATTCAACTTCACAGGTGATGTACCTTTAAATTCTATGGCTCCTGTCAAAGCTTCAACAACTGCTTTTTGTGAGAAAGAATCGATACTATAAGCATTTATACGGATTGCTGCATTATCAAAATAAAAGTTTGCATAATAGGGATTACTATAAGATATGGCTATTATTTTTTCTTGTGGAATCATACCCATTGTCCACAAACCTAGAGCTTCTTTATCTTTCAACATTGATGAACCTAAAGGATTAAAATATCTATTCTCAAATGCCACAATAATTTTATCATAATTGTCAAAAAAATCAATTTTATCCTGCCATTCAAAAAACTGTGGATTGTGTAGTATCGTATCAGCAACAAATCCTTTTTCGTTTAATAATTTTTGAGTATAAGCAAATTCATTAGTCTTATCATTATGACTTAAATTTACTATTGCAATTCTTTTTGTAGATGAAGGACTTAAAGGAATTTCATTATTAGTATCAGCAAGTAAAGTAACAGCATCATTGGCTACTTTAGTTGCTGTTTTTTTTATTTCTTTAACTTCCTTTTCACTCATTTGATATAGAATATCTTCTTTTTTATCAAGTAAATCAAATTTTTCACGCACTCCCCAAATTCTTTCAACTGCATCATCTAATCTAGACATTGGAATTTCTCCTCTTTTAATCCTAACTTCTACGGAGTCCATATATGAAAGGGCTGGCCACAAAACCAAATCTACACCTGCCTTGAAAGATTGAATAGAGGTTTCCAGTTCATTTTTATAATATCCGCCAACACCACCCATATTAAGCGCATCGGACATAATTACTCCATTAAATTTCATTTTACCCTTCAATAAATCAACCATTAACTCTTTAGATAATGTTGCAGGAGGATACACACCTTTTAATTTTTCTTTTTGATATGCAGGAAAACGAATATGACCTACCATTATACAAGGTATTCCATCGTTTATTAAATTTTGATATAACTTTCCAAAACTTCCATTCCATTCATTCAAAGAAAGATTATTTGCTGAAGTTATAAAATGCTGATTCTTCATTGTTGCTCCATCTCCAGGAAAATGCTTTATTGTGGAAACAACTCCTTGTTTTTTCATTCCTCCAATTTGTGCCTTTAATAATGGGTAAGCTCTATTAGAATTATCCGATATAGCTCTCTCTACAACAAGATTTTGAAGTGGATTTATATTTAGATCCGCAACTGGATGTAACAACCAATTGATCCCTAAAGTATTTGCTTCCTTTGCAATACTGTTCCCATAATTCTCAGCTAATTTAGGACTGTTTGCAGCTCCTAATGACATTTCAACAGGCATATGGGTATATTCAGAATAGGTACTTCCGACACCACGTTCAAAGTCTTCAGTAATAATCAGAGGAAAGCGTGAAGCATTCTCATATTTAGTAACAGTATTCTTTATATTGGGGATTATATTTTTTCTGGGTTTCACATTTAAAAATTTCCAATCAGGAATAAAAACTCCACCAACTGGATATTGTTTCATCATGATATCAATAGAACCATATTTTGTAAGTTGCTCTTCATAATAGGCTCTAATAATCATAGTTTGCCCTATTTTTTCTCTCACGGATAAACTTTTCCAAGTAGTATCTGTAGGTTTGAAATCATATGAAACTGCTTCAGGTAAATTTATTTCTATATTTTTTGAATCAATTTTATGATTACAGCTTACAGTAATAACTAAAACAAGAATGCTTACTAATAACCAAAATCTTTTTGAATGATTTTTCATAATATCAACAATAATTTCTTTTGAATATTTTTTTAAAAAAGAAAGCAAGAAACCACACTAAAGTAGTTTCTTGCTTTTCTTTATCAACTTAATAAAATTAACCTAAAACTACTTTTATAGCATATTCCTTTCCTTTTTCAAGAACCGGAATTACTACTCCTTCAATGCTTTTTCCATCAATTGTTATTTCTTTAACTCCTTTAGAAACATGATTAGGATTTAGCACTTCAATATTTAAGGTATACCCTCTAAATTTTCTTTTCACTTTAAATCCATCCCATTTTGTTGGAATACAAGGATCAATTAAAAGTCCTTGTAACGCAGGTCTAATACCCAATATATGCTGTGTAATAGCTGCATAATTCCAAGCTGCTGTTCCTGTTAACCACGAATTTTTAGCTTCTCCCGGTTTAAAAGCGTCTTTACCTGCAATCATTTGAGAATATACGTAAGGTTCTGTCTTATGCAATTCTTGAATGTCTTCAATAAACGCTGGAGCTATTTTAGTATAATAGTCATAAGCCATATCTCCACGGCCTAATTCTGTTTCACCAATCATAACCCAAGGATTATTATGACAAAATATACCTGCATTTTCTTTATATCCCGGAGGATAAGTAGAGATTTCACCCATTTCAATATGGTATTTCGTATAAGCTGGATTATTTAATACAATCCCATATTTACAATCAAGTTTATCTTTTACAGAATCAAGTGCTTTTTCACACATTCCATCTTCAGTTCCAATACCTGCCATGGTACACCAACCATTAGATTCTATAAATATTTTACCTTCTTCATTTTCATTACTACCTATTTTGTTTCCATAAAAGTCGTAGGCTCGTAAAAACCATTCTCCATCCCAACCATTTTCTTTAATTGAATTTACCATTGCATCCACTTCTTTTTGGGCACGTGCTGCTTCGTTATTTTTATTTAAAACTTTACAAAGTTCAATATAATCACGACCATAATAAACAAATAAACCTGCAATCATAAGAGATTCTGCTTTAGAACCTTCTGCATTATTTTCAGTAGTTTGAAAAGATTCATTTGGATTGTTTGAAAAACAATTCAGATTTAAACAGTCATTCCAATCTGCTCGACCAATTAATGGTAGTTTATTTGGACCTAAATTATTTATTACGTGGTTGAAAGAAATTGTTAAATGATTGAACATTGATTGAGCTAAACTTTCATCGTTATCAAATGGTACCATTTCATCTAAAATGGTAAAATCACCTGATTCTTTAATATAACTTGTAACTCCAAGAATTAACCACATTGGATCATCATTAAATCCACCACCAACTTCATTATTCCCTCGCTTTGTAAGTGGTTGATATTGGTGATAACATCCACCATCAGGGAATTGGGTTGAAGCAATATCAATTACTCTCTGACGTGCTCTTTCAGGTGCTTGATGAACAAACCCTAATAAATCTTGATTAGAATCACGGAATCCCATTCCTCTTCCAATCCCACTTTCAAAATAAGATGCAGAACGTGAGAAGTTAAAAGTGATCATACATTGGTATTGATTCCAAATATTCACTTGTCTATCAAGTCTATCATCACCCGATTCAAGTGTAAAGACATTTAAAATGTCATCCCAATAAACTTTTAATTCATTTAAGGCAGCATCTACTTTCTCAGTAGTATCAAATTTGGCTAATACTTCTTTCGCTTTTGTTTTATTTATAACACCCTTAGATTCCCATTTATCATCTTCATCATTTTCAACATACCCTAACACAAATATTAAATCTTTAGATGCTCCTGGTTCAAGTTCTACTTCAATATAATGCGATGCAATAGGAGACCATCCATGTGCTTCAGAATTTTCAGGTTTTCCAGCTAATACCACTTGTGGATTTTGATGAGAATTATACAACCCAACAAATGTTTCTCTATCGGTATCAAAGCCATCAATTTCAGTATTTACAGAATAGTATGCAAAATGATTACGACGCTCTCTGTATTCTGTTTTGTGATAAATGGTTGAACCCTCAATCTCTACTTCTCCTGTACTAAAATTTCGTTGAAAATTTTCCATATCACTTGCTGCATTCCACAACGCCCACTCAATGTATGAAAAAAACTTAAACTTTTTTACTTCATTTGAAGTATTTGTTAAAGTCACTTTCTGAATTTCGGCCCAAGTATTTAGGGGAACAAAGCAAAGAACTTCCGCACTAATTCCGTTTTTTTCGCCTTTTATTTTTGTATAATTCATTCCATGGCGACACTCATAATTATCCAACTCGGTTTTTGTAGGTTTCCATCCAGGATTCCATACCGTAGCACCATCTTTTATGTAAAAATAACGACCTCCATCATCCATTGGAACGTTATTATACCTGTAACGATTTAATCTTCTAAATTTTGCATCTTTATAAAAAGAATACCCTCCAGCAGTATTTGATATTAATGAAAAGAAATCTTTATTTCCTAAATAATTAATCCAAGGAAATGGCGTAGCAGGATTCGTAATCACATATTCTCTATTATCATCGTCAAAATGTCCGTATTTCATTTTAGTATATTTTAGTATATTTTATTCTGTACTATTAGCCTCAATTGTATTGACTAATCTATTCTTTGCTTCTTCTTTTATTTAATTCAATCCTAATTTCATCCATTTTATCTTGATTCAATGGATATAGTGTCATAAACCCTGCAGTAATTATGGCAATAATTGCCGGAATCCAACTCATAAGCATAATGATACCTGGTATTGATCCTTCGATTGCTGCACTATCCTGACCATTGTAATGGAAATAAGCTAAAACAAGACCAATAATTGCTCCAGCCAATCCACCTCCAAATTTGGTTGCAAAAGATCCTGCTGAATAAACTAAACCAGTAGCTCTACGACCATTTTTAAATTCTGAATAATCTGCTGCATCACCTAACATTACAAAGAATAATGTTGGAAAAATAGCAGCTCCAAATTCTGAGATTATCCCCAGCGAAAATATTCCGATAAAATCCCCTGGACCGCAAAAAACTAATAATGCATTTACAGTTCCAGAGAATATCAATGAATAAATGAACAGTCTTTTTTTACCAAACTTTTTACTTAAAGGTGCTGTTGCCATAGCTCCTAAAATAGATGCTAATGTTAAACCCACCATAAACGAACCTGCAAGTAATTGGTTGTTTAAATAATGAGTAAAATAAATAACAATAATACCTTGTTTAATAGAATTATAAACGTTGAATAACAACCCTATTACCAATAAAACTAACCAAGGCTTGTTAGTTATCAAATCTTTAAAATCTTGTCTTAAATTCGCTACTTGATTCTTGGGTGGTTGTATTCTTTCTTTAGTAGAAAAAAAAGTAATAAGCATAAATACCACTAAGAACATAGCCATAAAATACATGGAATTACTATACCCTTTCTTTTGATTGATAAGTGAAAAACTATCTTCTACTAATCCTTCTTCTCCTTTTACTAAAAACGAATATTCGGTACCTGCTTTCAGTTTAAAACTTTTTCTAGTAGTTGGATCTTCTGTTTTTTGTTTTGGATTAGACCAGGTAAACTGGGCAATTCCATTCTCAGTACTTATTTCTGCATTTTCTACATCGGTATTTGAAAGTACTGTAACTTTATATTGATCAACACCTATATTATCAACTTGAATTGTAGGGTTCACGTTTCCAAAATAAACTACTAAAAATAATAACGCACCCTGAACAATCATTCCACCTGTAAAAGCACCAACCATTCTGAACGATCCTATACTTGCCCTTTCTTTATCATCTCCAGTCATAACAGCCATTAATGCTCCATAAGGAACATTGTTAGCCGTATAAATAAGCGTAAATAAAATATAGGTTGCGTAAGCATAAACTATCTTACCTGAATTTGAAAAATTTGGAGCTGTAAAAAGTAATGATAAAATGATTCCTAATGGAAGCGCAGTCCATAATATCCAAGGACGAAATTTCCCATATTTAGACTTCGTTCTATCTCCAATAACTCCCATTACTACATCACTAATTCCATCACTAAATCTGGCAACTAAAAAAAGTAAACCAACTGCTGCAGGGTTTAAGCCAAAAACATCTGTATAAAAAATAAACAAAAATGTGGCAACACCTCTCCACGCAATATTTGCAGCTCCATCCCCAAGGGCATAACCAATTTTTTCTTTTATTGATATTTTTTGTATTCCCATTATTTTCTAATTAATTTTTAAAAGTTTTAAATTGTTAGTTCTTCTAAACCAACTATTTCTTTTTTTTCTTCTTTAGTTTATCCATCTTACCTGGAACAAGGTATTCGGCCTTCCAACTTTTAAGTTGAGACATTAATTCCTTGGCTTTTTCGGGCATTGTTTTAGAAAGGTCATTCTCTTCCCCAATATCCTTTTTAAGATTGTACAACTCAATTATATTCTTTTTATAAAAATGAATTAATTTATAATCTCCCGATCTAACCACTGAAGTTTTAATATCTCCAGTACTATGAGGTCTTGCTTTATGTGAATGCCAAAAAACCGTTCTGTCCTTCCAATTATCTTTTCCAAGTAATACTTGTTTATAGCTTTTACCATCTACATTTTCTACTTTTTTAATAGTTGCAAGATCTAATAAGGTTGGAAAGACATCCATTCCTATTATTATTGATTCTTTATCTTCTCTGGGTTTAATGTGGTTAGGCCATTTTACAAAAAGTGGAACTCGAATTCCTCCTTCGTATAACCAGCCTTTTCCTGCTCTTAGTGGTAAATTGGAAGTTGCAAGTTCTCTATGGCCTTTATGTCCATCATTTGATAAACCTCCGTGATCAGAAGAAAAAACAATGATAGTATTGTCTTCAATACCCAATTCCTTAATTTGATTTAATAATCTTCCAACGTTTTCATCTACATTCTCAACCATTCCTGCATAGGCAGGGTGATCTTGTCGCATTTTTCTACGTCCTTCACCTTCATTTATATATTCAGGAGTATTTCCGAAATCAATATTTTTTATTTCTTTTTTATTTCGAGCAATATCTACCTCTTTAGCTTCTATCGGAGTATGAACTGCATAAAATGCTAAAACAGCTAAAAAAGGTTTGTCCTTTGGATTCTCTTTTATAAAATTAATTGTAGCATCTGTTAGTAAATCTGAAGCATAATCACCAACTCTTCCATCTTTTTCAACATCAGGAACAATGTATTTCCCTGGTTTTCCTTTTTTGGTTGTATTAAAAGGATAAAACCTTGAAGCAATTCCTCCGGCTTCACCAGATGCATATGAATTTGTAAAACCAAATTTTTTAGCACTGCTATCCCCTTTGCCTAAATGCCATTTTCCCACGTAATAGGTATTATAACCTGCCTTATCAAACTGTTTTATAAAATTTTCAGATTCCGGAATACTTCCCAAATGCCCTTTATTTTCATTAACAGGGTAGGTTGCAGTCATCATACCGTAGCGAGATGGTGTACAACGAGGATAAGAACTATATGCATTACTAAAATTAACTCCTTCTTTAGCAAGTGCATCAATTTGAGGTGTATTGTATAATTTAGAGCCTGTTAAACTTAAATCATGATATCCTAAATCATCTGTATGTATGATAATTATATTAGGTTTACTTTGTGCAACCAGTAAATTAGTTACTAAAAAAGCTGCTACAAAAACCAAGTTTTTAAAAATATAATTCATCTTGTATTTGATCTAATTTTTATTAATATTTTCTTCATTATAAACTCGCTCAATCACAATATCTGTCATTGCTCTCATTTCCTCTAAACTCATATCATCCTTATATTCAATCTGTAATTCCTTAATTTTCTTTTTTAGATTTTGAGTTAATTCCTCATATCCTTTTTGCCCATACAAGTTGTTCATTTCATGTTTGTCATTTTCAAGATCATACAATTCCCATTCATCCATGTTATAATAGAAATGAATTAATTTATACCTGTCAGTTCTTACTCCGTAATGTGGTTGTACCATATGCCATTTTGGATATTCATAGTAATGATAGTAAATGGCATCTCTTGTTTTTGTTTTTGAATTTTCAATTAATTGATCTTTAAAGCTTGTACCCTGAATATCTTTTGGAATATCTACTCCTGCTAAGTCTAATAATGTAGGTGCAAAATCTATGTTCAATAATAAATTACTATTTACAGATTTTGGTTTTATCAATTCAGGATAACTAACCATAAATGGCATTCTAAAAGATTCCTCATACATAAAGCGTTTATCAAACCAACCATGTTCTCCTAAATAAAACCCTTGATCTGAAGTATAAACTATAATCGTATTTTCTAATAAATCATTTTCTTTTAAATAATCTAACATTTGTCCAACAGCCTTATCAACACCAGCTACACAACGTAAATAATCTTTTATATAAGTTTGATATTTCCAATTTTTTAAAGCTGTACCTTGTAGGGTATCATTTGGAGTCCAAAATTCTCCTTTATTACCAAAAGCATTATAAGTGTTTAGCTCTCTCTTTGTTAAATTATTATCCAATGGAGGAACTTTTAAATCTTTACGATTCATGTGGTTTTCAATTTCCATCCATTGTTCTGAAGCAGCCTTTCTTCCTTCATATGCATCGTTAAAATTCTCAGGATGTGGTAAATCACCATCAGTAAATAAATCCTTAAATTCTTCGGCAGGTTCCCAAGGTCTATGAGGAGCTTTAAATTGATACATTAACATAAAAGGTTTTTCTTTATCTCTACCTTTATCTAACCATTTTAACGCATCATGTGCAACTTGAGCTGTAGAATGTCTTTCTTTTTCAGTAATAGTATCTTTACCATTTTCTAAAAATACTGGATTAAAATAAGTTCCTTGTCCACCCCAATTAATCATAACTTTTGAATAATCAAATCCTGTAGGAACAGTTCCTAAATGCCATTTTCCAATTACTGCAGTTTGGTATCCCGATTTCTGAAGCAACTTGGGAAATGTCTGCTGGCTACCATCAAAATCTCCTCCTTTTTCATTTTTAAAGAATCCATTTACATG
>Ga0193959_1000851_pt1 | contig 12419 bp, 12 predicted proteins | sample FB_2_MG_FD_140333 | JGI IMG/M metagenome (GOLD analysis project Ga0193959, IMG submission 140333) | Microbial mat bacterial communities from the Broadkill River, Lewes, Delaware, United States - FB_2_MG | ecosystem: Environmental > Aquatic > Freshwater > River > Microbial mats | place: USA... | reverse complement strand
CAAAGAGATTTTTGAATTTCTTCATAACCTTGGAGTTGATTATTCTCAAGGATATTATTTTGGTAAACCAGAATCCCTTTCAAAATAATTTTTTTATTAATTATGTGTCAAAACTGCACTTTTTTTATAACCTATAATTATTATTCGTAAATTTACCAAATTTCCTTTAAGATAAATAAAATTTGATGTATACTAAGTGAAACTAATACAATAGGAAAGAAAATGTCAACAGAATTAATTCTTGCATCTGTTATTTTTGTTTCGATTGGATGCATTTTGGTCGGGGTGTTTGTCTTAACACAATTCATAGGTCCAAATAACAAAGATCCAAAAATCAAAAATACAGTTTACGAAAGTGGTGTATCTAACCCAGTTGGAAATACAAATATTAGATTTTCGATTAAGTTTTACTTAGTTGCAATTTTATTCGTATTATTCGATGTGGAAATCATCTTTATGTTTCCTTGGGCTGTAAATATTAAAGAACTAGGTTATCTTGGACTATTTGAGATGTTTATGTTTATGGGGCTGCTTTTTGCAGGGTTAATATATATTTATAAGAAAAAGGCATTATCATGGGATTAGGCGCAGAAGCAAGTTTAGGTGATTCAGTTGTTACAACACAATTAGATCATGCTATTAACTGGGGAAGATCATATTCATTATGGCCAATGATTTTCGGAACAGCATGTTGTGGAATTGAGTTTATGAGTGTTGCTGGGGCAAAATATGATATATCTCGTTTTGGAGCTGAAGTTGTAAGATTTTCTCCAAGACAAGCAGACTTATTAATAGTAGCAGGGACTATTTCATATAAACAAGCTCCTATTTTGAAGAAAATTTATGAGCAAATGTGTGAACCAAAATGGGTTATCTCTATGGGTGCCTGTGCTTGTTCTGGTGGTTTTTATGATAATTATACAACACTTCAAGGGATTGATGAAATTATTCCAGTTGATGAGTATATAGCTGGTTGTCCTCCACGACCAGAAGCTGTACTTGATTCAATTATGAGAATACAGGAAAAATCTAAAGATGAATCTCTTTTAAAAGATAGAATTAAAGATTATAAAGGATTTTTAGATGCTCAAGTGTGATATGTTAATAGATTCAAAAGATTTAAAATCTACAGTAAAAAAACTCAAAGATGAAGAGGGATATGTTCTATTACTTGATATTACAGTTGTAGATTATTCAGAGTATCCCGATCCAACACCTTCAAGATTTGCAGCAATTTATATTTTTAGAAATGAATCATTTAAAAAAGAGATAACACTTAAAACATTTGTAGATGATGAAACTTTAGAGATAGATTCGCTAACAGATTTATATTTAAGTGCAAATTGGGCAGAGAGAGAAACATATGACCAATATGGTGTGAAGTTTAAAGGTCATCCAAATTTAAAAAGACTTTTAAATCATCATCAATTTGTAGGACATCCTTTACGAAAGGATTATGCTATCACAAAAGGTCAGATTTGTACTGAAACTGAAGATTTAATGGATGAGATGAAACCTCGATTAATATCTAAAGGTTATAAAGAAGATGAGATAGATGATTTGATGTTATTAAATGTTGGACCTTCACATCCAGCTTCTCATGGTACAATTAGAAATTTTGCAGCAATGGAAGGTGAAACAATTACTACTTGTATCACTGAAATAGGGTACCTTCACAGAGGTTTTGAAAAATCATGTGAAAACCATACATACTCTCAAATTATCCCTTATACAGATAGATTAAATTACTGTTCAGCTATTTTAAATAATATTGGTTATGCAAAAGCAGTTGAAGAGATGTTAGGGATAGATATCACTCCAAGAGCTAAATTTATTCGAATTATCACAGGTGAGTTAAGTAGAATTATGGATCATCTTGTTTGTAATGGTGCAAATATGGTTGATTTAGGTGGTTTAACAAACTACTGGTATTTATTTGCTCCAAGAGATTCGGCGTATGATTTACTTTCAAAATTAACAGGTGCTAGACTCACAAATACTTACACAAGAATTGGTGGTTTAGAGTTTGATTTATATGATGGTTTTGATAATGATTTAGAAGCTGTATTAAAAGAAGTTGAAGTTGCAATTAGCGATTGTTTGAGTTTAATTGCACATAATAGAATCTTTCATGACAGAACGCAAGATGTTGGAGTAATCAAATCAGGATTTGCACTTAGTTATGGGATTACTGGTCCTAATTTAAGAGCTGCTGGGGTACCTTTTGATTTACGAAAAGATAAACCATATTATGGATATGAAAATTTTGATTTTGATGTTGTTGTTGGTTCTCATGGTGATGTTTATGACAGAATGATGTGTAGATTTGAAGAGATGAAACAATCTATTAAAATCATTAGACAAGCTATGAAAGAGTTACCATCAGGACCTATAAATGTAGATGCACCAGGAGTTTTACTTCCATCAAAAAAAGATGTATATGGAAATATAGAAGGTTTAATGAATCAGTTTAAACTTACTATAGATGGTATACTCGTTCCAAAAGGTGAATATTATTCATATACTGAAGGTGGAAATGGTGAACTTGGATTTTATATTGTAAGTGATGGAAATGGACGTCCATACAAAGTAAAATGTAGACCACCTAGTTTTTATTCACTTGCTGCATATGCAGATATAGTTGAAGGTGGAATGCTTGCAGATGCCATTGTAACAATGGCTAGTATGAATTTTATTGCTGGGGAGTTTGATAGATAATGGGAAAATTTAGCTATACAGAAGAGAATGAAAAAGAGTTTGAAAGAATTTTAAAAAAATATCCAAACTCAGACGCAATGATGCTTCCAGGACTTTGGTTAGTGCAAGAGCAAGAGGGATGGGTAAGTCCAGATGCTATGTTATTTATGGCAGATAGATTAGGTAAAACACCAATAGAAGTACATAGTTTTGCTTCATTTTATACGATGTTTAATCTAGAACCAATTGGAACTTATCATATAGAACTTTGTAAAACACTTTCTTGTATGATAATGGGAGCACCTGAATTAAAAAAATTTATTAAAGATACTTTAGGGATAGAGCCTGGTGAAACTTCAAAAGATGGAAAATTTCATTTTAGTGAAGTAGAATGTCAAGGTGCCTGTGGTGGAGCACCTATGATAGCTTTAAATCATACATACCATGAAAACTTAACAGTTGAAAAACTTGAGAATATTATCAAGGAGTGTAAGTAATGAGTGCAAATGAAATGATAGTAAAAATTGTAAGTAAAAACTTTGATATTCCTGATTCTCATAAATTAGAAGTTGCTTTAAAAAATGGTAGATATGAATCAATCGATAAACTATTTACAATGACTCCAGATGAAGTAACTGAAGAGGTTTGTAAATCAGGACTTCGAGGAAAAGGTGGTGGTGGAGCTGCTTGTGGACCTAAGTGGAAACTTATGCCACCAGTAGATGAAAGACCAAGATACTTAATCGCAAATGGTGATGAATCAGAACCTGGAACATTTAAAGATAGACAAATTTTTGAGTATGATCCACATCTTTTAATAGAAGGGATCATTTGTTCATCATATGCAATTGGAGCTCATGATTGTTTTATCTATATAAGAGGTGAATATAAATTTTTTATCGATAGATTAAATGCAGCGATTGAAGAAGCATACGAAGCTAATATTATCGGTGAAAAAGTTATGAATAAATATGACTACCGTATGAATATCACTGTTCATAGAGGTGGTGGTGCATATATTTGTGGTGAAAAATCTGCCTTGATTGAGTCAATAGAAGGGAAACGAGGTCATCCAAGATTAAAACCACATGGTAAAGAGTGTGAGTGGTTTTTTGGACAACCTGCAACTGTTAACAATGTAGAAACAATCGCAAGTGTCCCTAATATTGTATTAAATGGATATGAATCATATACCAAGTATGGAACTGAAAAAGCACCAGGAACTATGCTATTTGCTATGAGTGGACCTGTTAATAACCCTGGTGTTTATGAGTTAGCATATGGTTGTAAAATGACTGATGTTATTGAAAAAATCGGAGGTGGTATGAAAAATGGCTTAAAACTTAAAGCTGTTATTCCAGGTGGAGCTTCGTGTCCTATTTTAACTGCTGAAGAAGTAGAGAAAGCATATTTAGATTATGAATCTATGTGGGATATAGGATCAACTTTAGGAACTGGTGGAATGATGATTATTCCAGAGGGTGTTTCTATGGTTGATGTAGCTAAAAACCTTATCGAATTTTATCATCATGAATCATGTGGACAATGTACACCTTGTAGAGAAGGTTGTGGTTGGATAGATACTATTATCGAAAGAATTTTAGATGGTCATGGAACAATATCTGATCTTACTACTATTTTAGATGTTTGTGAAACTATGAATGGTAAAACAGTATGTGTTTTTGCACCAGCAGTAAAAGATATCATTAAAAGTCTTGTAGAAAAATATAGAGATGAGTTTGTATCTTATATTGAAGATAAAGGAGATACAGTTAATGGGTGAAATGGTAAACATAAAAGTTAACGGTGCTCAATTAGAAGCAGAAAAAGGGAGTTTATTAATAGATACCCTTTTAGATGAAAATATTCATATTCCACATTTTTGTTATCATCAAGCATTAGGTAAAGATGGTAACTGTAGAATGTGTATGGTTGAAATAGAAGGTCAAAAAAGACCTCAAATTGCTTGTGATACACCTATTAAAGATGGTATGGAAGTACGAACAAAAGGTGAAAATATCGAAAAAGTTAGAAGAGATATTTTGGAACTTCAACTTATTAATCATCCTATTGATTGTCCTACTTGTGACCAAGCAGGAGAGTGTAAACTTCAAGACTACTACATGGAATCAGGTTTTTATGAATCAAGAGTAAATTTAGATGTAAAAACTCATCATGCAAAAAGAATAGATCTTGGTTCAAATGTAATGTTAGATAGAGAAAGATGTGTTTTATGTACAAGATGTATACGATTTTGTTCTGATGTTACAAATACACATGAGTTAGGCGTAGTTCATAGAAGTAATCACTCTTATATAGGAACTTTTCCAGGACGACCTTTAGATAATCCTTATGCTATGAATGTAGTAGATTTATGTCCAGTTGGTGCCTTAACTTCTAAAGATTTTAGATTTAAACAAAGAGTTTGGTTTATGGAGTCATATGATGCTATTTGTGGTGGATGTTCAAAAGGGTGTAATATCTCAGTTGACCATAGAAAAGCAAAATATGAGGATGATCAAATCTTTAGATTTAGACCTCGTGTAAATAAAGCTATTAATGGTTGGTTTATGTGTGATGAGGGAAGATTATCGTATCACAAAGAAAATGAAAATAGATTTGAAAAAAATTTATTAGGAACAGAAGAGATTAATTTAACTACAGCTATTGCAAATATCTTTCGATTTATCTCTACAGAAAAAGATACTTTATTTTTAGTAAGCCCAAATTTATCAACAGAAGAGTTAAAAAACATCAACAGCTTATCTAGTAAATTAAATGCAAATATTTCAGGATACTCTCCAGATACATTTGATGAAAACTTTGGTGATGATTACCTTAGAAATAGTGATAGAGCTACAAATAGAAAAGCTTTAAAAGAGATAGGTATAAATGATGATGAAGAATCATTTAAAAAAGCATTAGAAAAAAGTAAAGTGGTTATAGTTGTAGATAATAGTTATTTTGAAACAAATTTAGAGCTATTGAAAGATAAAAAAGTTATTTCATTATTTTCTCATTTATGTAAAACTATTGAAAATTCAGATATCTCACTATCTATTGCTTCATTTTATGAAAAATCTGGTACATACACAAATTGTGATGGAATTGAACAAAAAGTAGTCTCTAAAATGAATAAAGACAATCAAGCTCCAACAGTTACTTCAGTATTAGAAGAGCTTAAAGATATGATTGGTAAAGGAACGCTATGAGTACTTCAACTACAGTAATATTAATATTAAATATAGTAATTGCTTGTTTATTAGCAGTTGGATTGACACCACTTTTTGTATGGTGGGAAAGAAGAATATCTGGATTTATGCAAGATAGATCGGGTCCAAATAGATGTAATATTGGACCGTTAAGACTTGGTGGTTTAATTCAAAGTTTTGCAGATATGTTAAAGTTAGTTTTTAAAGAAGATTTTGTTGCTAAACATATTAAACATAAGTTTTTATTTACAATAGCCCCTGGAATTGTATTTTTATGTTCTTTTTTAACGTTTGCTATGATTCCATTTGCTGATAAATTAATCATAGATGGTAAATCACATATTATGCAAGCTATACCTGCTGATTATGGTATGTTATGGTTTATTGCATTTGCTGGTTTATCTATATATGGAATTATTTTAGGTGGTTTCTCTTCTGCAAGTAAATATGGTCTTTTAGGTTCAATCAGAGCTTCTTCACAAGTTATTTCGTATGAAGCAGCTATGGTTTTATCACTTATCTCGATGATTTTATCATATGGTTCTATCCATTTAACAGAAGTTGTAAATGCACAAGCAGGGACATATTTAGAAGTGATTCCAATGTGGGGAATTTTTATACAACCACTAGCAGCGATTATTTTTATAATTTGTTCATTTGCTGAAACAAATAGAGCACCATTTGATATTGCAGAGGGTGAATCAGAGATTGTTGCTGGTTATCATACAGAATATTCAGCTATGAGATTTGGTTTATTCCAAGTTGGAGAATATGCTGCTATGAGTGCATCGTGTGCAATTATTGTTACTATATTTTTTGGTGGATATCAAATCCCTTGGTTAGATACAGAAGGGATTCAAACAAATATGAACTACATAATTGTAGCACTTATGGTTTTATTACCTTTAGGTGTTTTTATGTTTACAGGTTGGATGAAAAAAAATAATAAAGCAATTGGTAATGATAAATCAAGAGAAAAAGAAACTAAAATTTTAACAGGTGCATTTTGGGGTATAACTATAATCATAGTAGCTTTATTAGCAGTTTTCTTAACAAATGGACTTGGTTCTAATGGTGTAAATATTATCACTGCTGTTCTTCAAGTAGGAACATTTTTAGTGAAGTTTTTCATGATGGCTTTTGTATATATTTGGGTTAGATGGACTGTTTTAAGATTTAGATATGATCAGTTACAAATGTTAGGTTGGAAAGTATTATTACCATTATCACTTTTAAACATAGTTGTTACAGCAACTTTTATTGTAGTATTAGGGAGTTAAGATGGGAATTATTGTAGTAAAAAGAGAAGGAAAATCTTTTAAAGATAAAATGTTTTTACCAGCTATTTTTAGCGGAATGAAAACAACTTTAAAACATTTTACAACAAATTTAAAAGATAATGACAAATTAAAAACAACTCAATATCCAGAAGTTCAGCCAGATGACTTAAATGAAAGATATAGAGGTGTTCATAGATTAACAAAGTGGGAAGATGAAACAGAAAAATGTGTTGCATGTTATATGTGTGCAACAGCTTGTCCTGCTAGTTGTATTTTTATTGAAGCAGAAGAGCGTTTTGATGAACATGATGAAAAAAGACCAAAAGAGTTTAAAATAGATCTTTTAGAGTGTGTTTTTTGTGGATATTGTGTAGAAGCTTGTCCTTGTGATGCTATACGAATGGATACAGGTATTTTTTCATTTACTGGTGCTACACGAGAAGAGTTTGTTTTAGATAAAAAAGCTTTAATGGCAAATGAAAGATCAAAGGATTTAAAAAATGATTGATTTATTATTTATAGGATTGTCTTTTTTAGCAATTAGTGGTGCTGTTGCTATGATTGTATATGCTAACCCTATGTATAGTGCATTAGGAGTGTTGATATCTATGTTAAGTGTTGCTGGAATATTTGCACTTTTAAATGCAACATTCCTTTTTATGGTACAGATAATTGTTTATGCAGGGGCAATAATGACTTTGATTTTATTTATTTTAATGTTCTTAAATATCAAAGAAGAGGATTTACCAAAAGAACCACACAAATTTAAATTTATTACATTTGGTGCTCTTATTATGATCCCTTTAAATGTACTTATTTTAAAAGCAGTATCAAAATTACCTTCAAAAGATTTATTATTGACAAATACAGATTTTGGAGATATGGGACCTCTTGGGTTGCAGTTATATAACAACTGGTTAGTTGCATTTGAGTTAATATCTATTTTACTTTTAGTTGCATTGATAGGTGCAGTTGTATTAGCTAAAAAGAGAACAACAAGAGTTAAACATGTAGGAGAAGTATCATGATATCATTAACATCTTTGGCATTTGTTTCTATGATGCTTTTTTCAATTGGTGCAATTGGAGTTATCGCACGAAGAAATATATTTGTTATATATATGTCTTTAGAGATGATGCTAAATGGAATAAATCTATTTTTAGTAACTTTTGCACGATACCATTTTAATATGGATCCACAAATTGTAAGTATTATGGTTATAGCTATTGCTGCTGCTGAGGCTGCAATCTTTTTATCAGTAATAATTTTATTATTTAGATCTAAAAAATCTCTTGATACTGATATTTTTAATACATTAACACAAGGGGAAAAATCATGAGTACAGATTTATTAATTTGGATTATCTTATCCCCTTTATTAGGAGCTATTCTTAATGGTGGTTTTTATTTTTATAGTATAAAAAAAGAAAAAGTACCTGATTTATTGTTTGCTCTTATTGGTACAATAACACCTCTAATATCATTTATTATCACATTATCTCTTTTTCTCAGAATGAAAGATGAAGGTATGATTTTTACACAACAATTGTTTACTTGGTTACATATTGATAAACTAAATATTAATATGGGACTATTAGGAGATAATCTTTCTATATTTATGACAATGTTTGTTACTTTTGTTGGTTGGTTAATTCATATTTATGCTGTAGGGTATATGAAAGGTGATAAAGGATTTGGTAAATTTTTTGCATACTTTAACCTTTTCTTAGCATCAATGCTTATCCTTGTTCTTGCAGATAATCCAATAATCTTATTTATTGGTTGGGAAGGTGTTGGAGTTTGTTCATACCTTTTAATTAAATTTTATTATGGAAAAGCAGAGAATGTATTGGCAGCAAATAAAGCTTTTATAGTAAATAGAGTAGGAGATTTTGGATTTATTCTAGGTGTTATCACTCTATTTTTTGCTTTAGGAGAAGTAGATTTATCTTTTACTTCTATAGAGGCTAATTTAGCAAATGCTACTCCAGAACTACTCGGACTAGCAGGTTTCTTCTTGTTTGTTGGTGCTATGGGTAAATCAGCTCAGATACCATTATTTGTATGGCTTCCAGATGCGATGGCTGGTCCTACACCAATCTCTGCTTTAATCCATGCTGCTACAATGGTAACAGCTGGTGTTTACATGGTTGCAAGATTTCACTTTTTATATGTAGATTTAGAAAGTATGGGGTTATTTATAGCCTATATTGGAGCATTTTCTGCAATGTTGGCAGCATTTATTGCAACAAGACAAAATGATATTAAAAAAATACTTGCTTACTCAACTATGAGTCAGCTTGGATATATGTTTATAGCTGTTGGTTTAGGTTTTTATTCTACAGGGTTATTTCATGTATTTACACATGCATTTTTTAAAGCTATGCTGTTTATGGGTGCTGGTGGAGTTATTATGGCTTTACATCACCAACAAGATATTTTTAAAATTGCACAACATAGAGCATCATTACCTATTATCGGTTTTACATTTTTAGTTGGGGTGATTGCAATCTCTGGGATACCTCCATTTTCAGGTTTTTTCTCTAAAGATGCAATTTTAGCAGCAGCTTTTCAAGAGGGTGAATATTTAATTTGGGCTATGGCATTATTTACAGCATTTTTAACAGCATTTTATATGTTTAGATTATATTTTATTGTATTTGTTGCACCATCTCACTCTTCTAAAAAATATGTATATACATCAAAAACAATAACTATTCCATTACTTATATTAGCAGTTGGTGCAATAGGAGCAGGGTTCTTAAATTTCCCTACTATTTTTGGAGGTCATCATTTAGTTGATGCTTGGTTAGTTCAACTTAATTCTAAAACTATTCATTTAAGTCACTCAACAGAGTACATCTTAATGGGTGTTTCTATTTTAGTTGCTGCATTTGGTATTTTAGTTGCATATAAAAAATATGCAAACTTTGATGTAAGTAAACCAGAAGAGGAAGTTGGATTAATTGGAAATAAATTTTATATTGATGAAATTTATGATGCCTTATTTGTACAATCACTCAAAAAACTTTCATCTTTTATTGATAAAGTAGTTGATGAAAAAATTATAGATTCATTTATTATGAACTCTTCAAGTGGTTTTGTAAACATTGGTAAAAGAGTAGCGATGCTACAAAATGCAAATGTTCGATTTTATGCTACCTTTATGCTTATTGGTATGATGTGCATATTTGTTTATATATATTTTACGTTAGGATTATAGTATGAGTTCAGATATACTTTCATTTATCATATTTTTACCAGCTGTTGTAGCTTTTGGTTTAATGCTTACAACAAGAGATGTAAATACTATTAGAAATATTGCATTTTTAACTACTACAGTAATTTTAGCTTTAGTATTAAAAATTTATTTAGATTTCGAACCAAGTGCAGGAATGCAATTTGTTACAAATGTACCTTGGATTGAGTCATACGGTATTCACTATTACGTTGGATTAGACGGTTTTTCATTAACAATTTTAATGATGATTGCGATTTTAATTCCTACAGCTTATTTACTTCTTTGGGAAGGTAAAACTAAAGGGTATTGGATCAATATGCTTTTAGTACAAGCAGGGGTAACAGGTACTCTTTTATCTTTAGATGTTATTTTATTTTACTTCTTTTGGGAAGTTATGCTTTTGCCAGTCTTTTTAATGATTGGTTCATATGGTTTTGGTGATAAAGTAGGAACAACAATTAAAGTAACTGTATATACAATGTTTGGTTCACTTTTAATGTTTGTTGCTATTACTTACTTAGGGGTAACATATAATAATGAGTTTGGAACATGGTCATTTGCATATAACGAATTAGTTAAAATTACAACAATGGATTACTCAACAAGAGTATGGTTATTTTTAGCATTTGTAAGTGCATTTGCTATTAAAATACCACTTTTCCCATTACATACATGGATTATGGAAACATACAAAAATGCACCTACTGGAGCTGTATTTTTACTTTCATCTATTATGGCAAAACTTGGTGTTTATGCAATAGTGCGATTTATGATTCCAATTTTTCCAGAAGTGTTTGTAGAGTTTTCTATCTACTTTGTAGCAGTGGGTATTTTTGGACTGGTTTATTTTGGTATTGCTGCACTTATGCAAGATGATATCAAAAGAATGTTTGCTTATGCTTCAGCATCACATTTAAGTTTTATCGCTGCTGGTATATTCTCACTAAACGAATATGGTATTAATGGTGCATTATACTTAATCATAGCACATGCTATATCTACAGGGGCATTATTTTTACTTGTAGGATTAATTCACGAACAAACAGGTTTTAAAACAATGAAAGATTTAGGTGGAATAGCTTCACAAGCTCCTATATTTACTTTCATATTTGCAATTATGTTATTTGCAAATATAGGTTTACCTGGAACTAATGGTTTTGTTTCAGAACTTTTAATTATATTTGGTATTTATGAATATAATCATATCTTAGGATATATCTCTGCTACAACTGTTATTATTGGAGCTTCATATATGTTATGGATGTTTCAAAAAGCAATTTTACAAGATAGACCAGAAGGTGCTTGTGCTTTAAAAATGAGAGATTTAAAAGTAAAAGAGATTATTGCTTTTATTCCATGGATAATATTAGTATTTTTAATGGGTCTTTATCCTGATGTATTTATTAATAAATTTGAGCCAACTGTTACACACTACTTACATGATATTTTACAAATTGGAGCAACAAAATGAGTGAATTCTTTTACCTAATACCTGCTATTACTGTTTTAGTTGGAGCATTAGTACTTATGTTTATGAGTATGTATGAAAATATACAAACTAAAAATTTTATTGTTGTTACAACTGTTTTTTTAGTTATTGCTTTAGGGTTCTCTTTTGCAGATTTTTCTGAGTCATACTCAGTTATCCCTTTTGCAGATTTAATAAACAATGTATTAATATTTGATACTTTCTCAAATTATTTTAATATTTTATTAATCTTAGGAACATTATTAACATTATTAATTGGTGAACATTATTTTCTTCATAGAGATTACTTTAAAGGTGAATTCTTCTCTATTTTAATGTTTGCTCTGTTTGGTATGATGTTATTATCTCAAGCAAACGAACTTATTACAGCATACATTGCTTTAGAGATTGCGTCATTTGCTGTATATATAATGGTTGGTTTTAATACTGAAAATTCAAAAAGAGTAGAAGCTGTTTTTAAATATTTAGTATTAGGTGCTTTTATAGGATCATTTTACCTTT
>Ga0193959_1000848_pt1 | contig 12449 bp, 12 predicted proteins | sample FB_2_MG_FD_140333 | JGI IMG/M metagenome (GOLD analysis project Ga0193959, IMG submission 140333) | Microbial mat bacterial communities from the Broadkill River, Lewes, Delaware, United States - FB_2_MG | ecosystem: Environmental > Aquatic > Freshwater > River > Microbial mats | place: USA... | reverse complement strand
TTTAAAAATAATAAAAATACTCTATTCTATGAGATTTCTCATCTTCAGAAAAAAAGTTACAAGATAAAACTTCGCTCTTTTCAGAATCAAATGCTCCTGGACATATTAATCTTCTATTTTTTAATCTTAATTTTCCTCCACACAAAGGACATTCTAATAAAGCTCCATAAATCATACCACTGGCAATTCCTTTTTTTTTAATTAATAATTTATTACTATAACACAGTTCTTCCTTATTTTCTTTTTTTGTCTTTTTTCCGGTTATTTCATTGATCTTTGACTCTTGTGTTGTTTGATTATTTAATCGGAGGTACGTTTTTAAACTGTCTACAGTAAAATATCTTCCTTCCTCCAATATTGAGGCAATTATTTGAATTTGTAATGATGTATAAGTGTGACAAATTTCTAAAACAAGACATTTTTCTATGGGTTTTTGTTGTTCTTCTGTTACTTCCATTTTTTCAAAACCAGAAAAGTTGAAAAAGCACAACCCACTCATTTCGAACAAAACTGACCAATCAGATGCAAAAAAATATTCCAATTTCATTGGATAAAACCAAATTGAATTGAATCTTGATCGCTTTTGTGAGTATTTTAATTTCTCAAAAAATATAAATTCTTCAATCATTGAACATTTTATTCAGACTTGTTCAGACAAGTTGAACCCAATCACTGCAAGGAGCAAACAAAATTGACTTGAACTCCAATTAATCGATTAATTTTTGTTTTGACATCATTTACTGCCGAGTTCAAGTCAATTTTGTTTGCTCCTTGTCCCCCCGGGCCTGAGTTGTTGGAATTATATGGAGGTAAAGCAGCAACGGATTGAGTTACAAAATGTCTCATGTTTGGAAAATCTTGATTTTGAAGTGGTTGATTAAAATTAAAGTTTCCGTTTTGGATGTTCAACATGGCTTAACTATATTGAGTGTAAGCATTTCCACCGGGTCCCAAATTAACTGACCCATATTGTCCAAATACTTGGACAATTTGGTTGTTAATTTCTGACAACATGAGGATAGCGTTTTGAGAATTCTGAAGAATTTCTTGATAAAGTTGTTTGTCGTTATATTGAGGTTGTTGAAGATTAAGTTGATTGAATGCTTGGACGAGTTGGTTCATTGAGTTTGATGAATTCTATTGGTGTATTTTTTGTTTTGAAACAATTTCCGACCAATAAAATCTTTTCGAAACGCGTAAATTTTGTATTGGTCAACTTGTTTATAAAAAAATCAAAAAAAAATTGGTGAAACAAATTTAATTTTCAGTTTGAATTTGGAAAAAAATAACGAATTTGAATCAAAATGAAATCTTTTTTAAACAAATAGAAAATCAGAAATCAAACCAATCAAAAATGAAAACATTCACTGTTTTCTTGCTCATCATTTTATTTGCTTTTGTAATTTGTACCGAAAATTACTATTCTCTCCTTGGTGTAAGTACAAACTTCACCAAACTTGAATTAAAAAAAGCCTATGAAGAAAAATTAAAACAATCAACAAATGAAAAAGAAAGAATTAGAATGAACAAAGCATTTGAAGTGTTATCAGACAAAGAATTCAAAAACACTTATGACAACTACAAAGATTTCAACGTCCCAGAGGATAAACTGATGTTGCTATTATATGGTTCCGCTGGACTTACTACTGTATGCTTTCTTTGCTGCGGTCTTTTCTGTGGAATCGGAGTTTTGTGTTGTTGTGGATGTTTTTATAAATGGTCAGGACCTGCATTGGAATGGATGAAGCCCAGTCTCATTGTTCTATCTAATGCTGTGCTGTTGATGCTAATAAAGGTCATAAAAGAAAATATAGTCGTGATTATCATATCTATAGTGATTAGTTTGCTTATAGTTGGATTTTTTATTAAAATTATGTATGATTCTTACTTGAATAAAAACAAAATTGAATAAAAATGTTCACCAAGGACACATTGTTTTGGTTTACCACTGTATTGGTTTTGGGTTTTACATTTATCCTCATGCAAGGTCTCATGCAAGGTCTCATGGATTTTTATTTAGGTCACCCAATGTACGTAGAATCAAAAAATAAAATATACAAAAAAGACTGTGCAGTTTTGAAAGTTGTGCAGTCTATGGTATGTTTTTCTGACTTGGAATTCAGTTGGATTGGACACAAAATAAAAGAGATTGTGTGTTTTGTACCAGATTGTTACAACGTCTCAGTAAATCGGACTTTGTAAAGGTTATGCTGACGAACAATTAGAAAAGAAACAAAGAATTAAAGAACAAATTTTTTTTATTTCAAAACTGGAGTTTTTACTGGAACTGTCATGTTACAACTTGAAGTGTTCCGTTATTTAGAATAATCGAACTTTTTGTGCAACAAGTGACTCATTTAGAGTAACAATACTTATTCATCAAAACCATACTTATTCGGATTAACCACACTTATTCGGAAATAAGTCTTTTTATTGGTAAAAACCATTTTTGTTCGGTTGAAACCATGGACTTTAAGTTGGAAACTAAGGTTTATTAGAATAACGTGACTAATTACATAGGAGTCTTAATAAAGGATTTATTGGATGCACATGATTTGTTTAGAAACACATTCATCGATTAAAAACATAACATTTATTTAATGATGTAAGCGAAGACACCACCATCATATTTTCCCTATTCTTTATTTTTGTTCTCTATTAAATGCATCGCAAGAAAGTCTTTGTTTTTCTTGAGAAAATTCTTAATATATTTATCATTTATCTTTATGTTTCTGTAGTCCACCAAGTAAAAATCATCCTTTAAAATATTTTCATCCGCCAAGTAATTCTTGACTAGCGTCACGATGGTCTCCTGAGACATTTTTTCTCTCTCGATTTCATCGGTCAATCCGATTTTCTTTTTATTAACAACAACAAAAATTTCCAGACTTATTGTTCCACTCATCTAATTAATTTGCTGTTTTGGAGCTTTTGGTATGATAACATGTGAATTTTTGATATTTCGATTCATTCATTTATATAGATGACGAATACCATTTTTTATTTACGTATGAGGCATTTACGAACATATCATGGTATAACAAGGTGTCCACTGACAACAATAATGAAATTCAAAGAAATTTTCTTTATTTTGATGATTTCTTTTTTTTTGAATTATCCATTTCGGGTTCATCTTCCACTTGCTGTTTTCTTTTCTTCAATTTTCGAACGTTAATCGTTAATATGTCCTTGGCTCGCATATCGCAACATTCTAAATATCTATCATTTATAATTAACATTTCATTGTCCAACATTCGAAAATTATCGATATCATCGATAGATTCTTCTTTTAGTGTCTCCCTCACACAATTCTCTAACTTTCCGCGTGTCAAATGATTTCTCGATATATTCTTCAAGAATCCAATTTTCTCTCCATCTGTTTCATTAATGAAAATTTTCAGTTTTAATTCACGATACGACCGATCACCACTGAGGTTCATGATTGATGATATCACTCTCTCAAAAATGACCATACATCATTTTTTCATTGTATTTACTACAGCAACAACAACGTGTACAATACATACAGATGAATTATATACACATAAATATTGATCACATTGTATGATTCAATAATTCATTGTAACATTTAGTCAATCAATGGAATACACATTCCATATCACAAAAGATAGAGAATACTTGATCATGATTGAGATCAAAAGAATTGGTCTCCGGCGCACATGTGGCACCAAAGTTTGTCCAATGGATAGATATCCAGTATGTTCATCCATCGAAAAAAATCATCGTTGTCTGAGAGAATGCATGAAAAGATTTGGAAATCATTATTCCAACGCAAAATAATAAAATAATCATTTATTTATTTTTGAAACATTCCAACAATTTTTTGTACATAACAATCAACATTTCGATTCTTTTCTTGAGCAAAAGAAATTCATTTTCCCTGAATGATTCGCCATTACTCTTTATAAATATACAAGAATGATGGTATATTTCTTCAATTTTCACAAGTCTATCATCTTTATGTGTTGGCGGAGGGATATGTTCGGACATGGTGATAATGGACCAATGATCCATATATTTTTGCATGGTCGTGTATGGATTTATGCTTTTATCATTGTCATCAACGTCTCCATTTGACGAATGACACTTTGATGGAAAATGACTGTATTGAACAATGTCCAATCTAGAATGAATATCCATCATGGAAAATCGACGAATTTCTAAGTCATTTGACATTAATATATTGAAAGCCATCATTTCCTTGAATTCCTCTTCATTCTTCCATTTTTTTTCATCTGATGATTTCATTGCTTCAATGGTGCCATTTGGATGTATCATTATGTACTCACAGAAATCCGGTGGTATTCGTTTGTGTGATGTTGTTCTCTCTGGCATGTAGAAATCATCCTTGTAGGACATGGTGGTAGTATTTGTTCACACAAAAAAAAATCTAGAATTTTCTGGAATTCTTTGAACCATATATTTTTTTTTCCAATTTCCAAACGAACTTTTTAAAATTTGTATACAAGAGTCTCATGTATGCCATTGAAACCGGTGTATTATAAATAAAATTTAAGTGGCATTGAAAAAATCACTAAAACAACAACAACAACATAGTGAACACAAATGAGTTTCAAAAGAACTAGAGAAGAAGTCAATCCTGAAATGGAAAGACAATTATCAAACAATTCTGATTCCAACCTCAGACTCAATGCTATCAGAGGTGATAATATTCATGTAGTAAACCAATCCAAGAAGGTCATTGGTGACCTCACTGACATCCCAGTCATGGTTCTCAGTGTTGAAACTGTCAGTATTCAATACAATGACAAGGAAGGCAACAAAAAAACCTTTCCAACCACACGCGCAAAAGTATTAGTAACTGGATTGGATGGACTCATCAAGTCAAAAATCCAACAAGGAAGTTATTATTCAGGCTTTGATCGCGATGATTACATTGGTGTTCATAAACAACCAGTTGGACAAGAAAAGGAAAAATATTCCTTTGGGCATTCAAATATTTCCAGTCAAGATATTTCGGGTAAGAATCCAGCTGAACTTTATGAAATCAGAAAAAAAGAATTGGATGATATCTTTTGTCCAATGATAAATGATCAACACTATTACAAGAAAGTCCCTGTTCAAATTGAAATGCCAAATGGAAATTCAACATTAAAAACTCCAAATGGAACCAACGAATCACCATTGATCAAAATGAAGGGAAAGGTCAAACTTCAGGCTTACAATGATATGTATGGTGAATCAGTTCTCACCACCAATGCAAATGAACAACTTTATATGATTGATTATCCGAGAGCTGGAATTAGAGATGGTCAAATTATTAGTGTCAGTTTCACTCCAATTAAGGATAAGCAAACAAAAAAAGATATCATTTTAAATCCAGGAGATCATTTATTACTCGCCAGATTGAATGGAACAAGTAGTTTGAAAAATCTTGATGATGCTTTTTATTATTATGATGATTCCGTTGGTAAGACACCTTTGAAACATTATTTTATCACTGGTGTATTTTTGAATGCAAAATATGTCAGTCAAATGCAACCCCAAAAACATTACTGTCACACCGAGGAATGCCTCTCCATGTTCTACAATTACAAGAAAGCAATTGATTCGAAAATTGAAAAGATGTCATCTGGTTCCAATGAAGTAGATCCAAACATAGTGACCAACTTAATTGCACGTGGTGAATTAATCTCACATTTAAGATCCATTTTATTCACTGTTGCGAGAACAGAATTGCATGGATTGTCACACTTTCAACGCATATTATTTGAATGGTATTTATGCAAGGAGATTATGAGCATCGTGAACGGAATGACATTACAACACAGTATTCTCTTAGCAAAGAACACCAATGAATTACAAGGAAATCTCTTGAAAAGATTATTGTTAGAAATTGATCCATTTGAAATGGAAAATGACCAAGAAGACCACAAAAGACATTTGTCCATCTACAGAGAATTGTTGGAAACCATTGATTATTTCAATGTGAAAAAATTTGACTTGATGGTCCAAGATAAAGATGAAGAAATTGGAATTGCCATTCCAAGTGAATGTGCTTCCATGGCTTTTCCATTGGACAATGCATTTGAAATACCATCTCTTCCATTTTTTGCAATGGCATATAACGTATTGAATGAAACCATCAAATTAGAACAACAACAGCCTCAACAAGACAAGAACATGGAAAAGAAACAGGGTGATAAGTCATCCAGTGAAAATGGTGATGAAAATAATGATGGTCATGGACTGAAAAAATCAAATGTCCCAAAGAATTCTTTCTTGGAAATATTTCCATTGAGCAAAGACAGATTCAGTGGTGATGAAAAGAAGGGAAAACTTTACATGGATTTTGGTCAATCCCCATATGTTGGTGAATCTAAATCATCAGAAAGACATATTTGGAACATTGCTTACAAAGATAAAGCTTCATTGGATGTCAACGAAGTCTTTTCGTGTTCAGATGCCACACCAAAATTTGAAGAAACGGACATGATGAAATTTATGAAAAAATCATTTGAAAAAACGAAAAAGAAACTTCGTAGTCAAATTGAAAATATCATGAAATCATTCAATGAGAATGAAGACCAAGAAGAAGAAATGAAAATTAATCAAGAAGACATCAATGATGATGATGATTCTTTGAAATACGAAAAAAAGAAACAAAATGATGACGAAGATGGAATTCCTTATTCTTCATTTGGTAGTGGTGAAATTCAAGCATCTCAACCAGCTGACTTTGATGATCCTCTTGTCATTGATTACAGTAACAATCATATGGAACACAATGAAGACAGTAATGACTCCAATAATGAAAATCATGATCAGAAAAATAAAAATGAAAATGTTGATTTACCAATTTCGATGAGATCAAAAATATCTGGATTTCAATCATGGGCAAACGTTTATAATGAAATGGACTTGTCCAGTCGTATTTCAAAATACAATCTATTCTCACCGGGTGGGATGAGTGTGGTGAAAATGGGAAATGTTAAATATTTTCATGCTGACAAAATTCCATCGGATCCATTACGCTCACAGCCAGAAGAAAATATGTCAGATGAAGACCAAAAGAAACAAATGGATGAAAAGAAAAAAAAACTCATCACATATGAACCATTCACATCACCAACAAAAATCACTCATATCTTCAACAATCTCAAGAGTACCAACATCAATCAGATGAATTTCAGTACATTCAATTTGGATTTATATAGAAGTCTAAAAGACATTCCTGTCAGTTTTGCAATGACTCATTTGAATATCATTCTCGACGATATGGATGTCATTAAAAATGAAAAGAACAATATTATCTCAATGTTGTCATATAAATATGATATTGATTCACTCATGGAAAAATGGGCAAAGAGAAGTCGTCACACCATCAAAAGCTACACTTCCGCAGTAAATAGTTATGGCAAAAATAGTGATCAATTGGCTCAAAACAAAGATAATCATTGTTTATTCCCATTGATAGCTCCACTTGATGACAAATCAAAAGAAGGTGAATTAAAGGACGGTGAATTGAGATTTGTCAATTTAAAAAAGAATCCATTTTTTAAGTATGTCAATTTATTGGAAGTCAAGGACAATCATTCTTACATTGAAATATTGAACTTATTGGCGTCTGGAGATAAATCTGGTTCATCCAATTCAAAAAGGAATCCAATATTAAAGGAAGTGGATGAAATTTATTCATTCAATGCTCCAAATGATGAAAAAATCAAAATTGATAAAGAGATTGACATGGATAAACTTTATGAAGCCACAAACACTGAATATATTTCACTGAAATCTGTCATCGATAAAGTGAGTGACGATGATATGTATGAATCGTATGACCCAATGCAAAGATATAGAATGGGTTGCATTTTTGGTCTCAGTGATAACAATTATGTCAATTATAGCGGACCAAATTTAATATTATCCGATTCCGATAGAAAATATGTTTTATCGCAACCAATTTACGGATCAGATTTTACATTGTATGAATTGTTATTATCAAGGAGACATATGGAAGAAATATTCGATTCAGCGAGAGATGATAAATCGAAGAGTAATTTGTATAAATGGTATGTCTTGTATAAATATTATGATGGCGATGGAAAATGGAAAATTGATATTGATGCCATTTTGAAATATTTGACTATCAAATTGATTCATGATACATTTGTTATTCAAATGTTGGCTTGTTCAACCATTTTAAGTGGAACCAATCCAAAACTCATTAACAATGCCTATCAAGCTTATCAGACAAGATTTTCAACTATTCAAAATTCATTTGTAGAAGAACTTATGGGTGAAAAAAAGAATGGAATTAAAATTGAAAGTGAGGATGAATTGAAATTGACTAGAGAATTCATTGAAGAATATATCCAACCGCACATAGGGGAATCATTTGGAACCGTTGCTGACTGGATAAATACAATGAAAAAGATCAAAGTGTCATGCATCTCGAAATTATGCAAAGAAGTCCATCCATTGTTATTTTTAACATTCACTCCATATTTTTGCTATGAAGACGTAGAAGAAGGAAAATGTCTTTCAGATATTGTCATTGGATTAGAAAAGAAATATTCAAAAGTATCATCTAAAAGTGGGTCAGAAAACAATGGAGATGAAAGTAAATCTATGGTCACAGTGGATCATTTGGAAGTATTAAAAGAAAAGAAGAAGAGAAAAATTCAAGAAGCATTCGGATATGACGAAAATAATGGAGAGCCACCGTCGACATCATCCAGTCAACATGATGAATACATTGGAAAAGAAGAAAAAAAGAAAAAAAAGAAGAAGAAAACAGAAGTGGTAGAAGAATACAAAGAGGAAGAAGAAGAGTCCAAAGTTCACAAAGAAATTGATGTTCCTACATGCGATTCTGAAAATGAAGAAATGATGGAATCACAAATTTCATCACCAAAAGAAATCAGTGTCAGTAATGAAGAAGGTAAAAAGAAGAAGAAGAAGAAGAAAAATAGCCAAAAAGAAAAACAAACGGATGAAATGGGTGAACAATAAACTAATGATTTTTTATATTTTTATTTGATTTTATTCTTTTACTGCGATTCTTTACCGATCTAATCCATTCACGGATGCGGAAATATTGTGTACCATAAATATTAATTATTTGGGACATTTATCAAATGGCAGCCAATTTTGGTATGATGTGACAATGAATATCCGACAATGACAAGTGTGATCCCACACCACATATTTCATCAGTCTATATTGAATGCATATGAAAATGTGACATACATATAATATAGTATTCCAGATGTCTGATGTGTGATATATGGACGATGTGATTAGTGAACATAAACAAAACAAGTCTTATTCATCATCAAAGAAGTGTATTGGACATGAACAAAGGGACTTATGAAGATATCTGTCTCATTAAAGAAGCAATAAAAAAATCATTTGATTTATATTCAATTGACGATGCACATGAAAGAATGTTGGCAAATGACATTGTTTCGTTCAAATTCGAAAAAAGTTTGAATGAGAAAATTGATGATATGATCAACGATTTCAAAAAAATTAATGCAATTCAAAAATATAATCAAATGCATTTTAGAGAAGTAAAAAAAGATTTACAATCTTCAAGGGGATTAATGATCATTTCTATTTATTACATAGACAAGAGTGGAGATAAATTTAGAAATACCAGTGAATCTTTGTCGTCAAGTCACCATGACGGAGGTGACCAACAAACACATTTTATATCACAGATACTGATGACATTAGTTGGTTGGGTACAATCAATATTCATGACATTGATTGGTGGAATGTTATCTATTGTCAAGGGTTCGTCAAATGACAAAAAACATGCATCTAGAAGTGATGTTTCAAATGGGAAAAAATCAAAAACATATGGAATGATCATCATTGTTTCCACAATATCGATAATAATCTTATTTATCACATTCATAGTCCCGTGTTATTTTTCACAAATTCCCGGATCTTGCATTTCAAATTTTAGAATGAATTTACTCGGATTCATGAGAAATGTAAGAAAATCACATTAAATAAACATTTATCACAAAATGAACTTTTTTTCAAAAAATCTCATTTGGTACTTCTTGGTGTCACCATTTTAAGTATTACATGTCAACCAACTAATCAATGTAGTGTTTCACATCAGATGACGATGATAGTGTCAACACATTGATTCTATAGATAGATGCATTACAACGGATCGTCGATTCACCATACATGAAAGTGATAAATATAATTATCTTGTCATGAGTATGGATGCCATACCACAGAACAAGAACAGAGAATCGAAAATATGCCACGCACTAAAACAGTTCTTCTACCCATAAAAGATGAAAGTAGTAGGGAACATGCCCTCCGGCGACATATAGCCATGATATCTAAGAAGGCAATAGAAATGTCCATCATGACCAATTCAAATTACGTCATATGGATCGATCCTGGTGATACCGGTGCACCCGTGTACATATCTACTAATAGTGAAAAAACACTGAAGAAATTTAAAACCGATAACATGACAACACCATCGTTGTCATCATCACCACATGAAAAGAAAGAATCATCATCGAAAGGAAAATATATTTGTATATGTGGACAATACGTTTTATATGACAAATATTTCAGAAGAATGAAAAACACTAACAAATATGTAGAATTGTTGATGCAGAGTGAATCAAAAATTTATGAGGATAAAAAAGAAGACATTCAAAAATTTATAAACGAAGAAAGAGATAAAATGGAAGATGATGAAGGTAATCTAATATTTTTTTTACTTCTTTATATATAGAAAATACATTTGACGACGAAGATCACCAGTTCTATGATCATGATGATATTCAAGAATCCAAAAAGAAACGTTCACGAAAACCAAAAAGAGTCGAAAAACGAAAAAAAATTAAATATGAAGATTCTGTGGGCAGTGAGGATGATGATGAGATGCATCACATGAATGAATACATTGACAATAGATTGATGCCTCCACCACAATCGTCACATCATCATCACCAAGAATATTACAGTGAAAGATATGGCGGTGATGATGACATTGGTAATGTTCACGGTGAATTCAACAATGATTATCATCAACATGAACAGCAGCAGCAACAACAACAACAACAACAACAACAACAACAACAACAACAGCAACAACAACAACATTATTATTCAGGTCAACCATCTTCTTCATCAGATTATTCCATGATAGAACAAGCCAGAAACTTTATGTGAATAAACATTTGTACTGCATTATTCAATGCCAACACATAAAATGCCATTATTTTCCCTAGATCACATTAGATCATTGAAGATAAAAATACATGATTAATTATAGTGTAGATCTTTTGTTGTCAAATGCATACATACCATCGTAGTGACATTGATAATATAATATATGACATTTGGGATATCAGATAATTTATAATTTACATTTTCCTCCAATTTGGTGTTCACATTATAATACATCATGTCATATTTTGATGAGTCAGGTTTTAATGATGTATCTGATGATGTCATTTTCAGTATATTCAATGATATTCAATCTGGGGATATGGAAATACCAGAAAGTATCATGGATTCAGGTGGATTAGAAGATATTTTATCGGATGATCTATTCAATGATATAGAACTCGATAATCTTATTATGAATGTGAATAGAAATATGGCACCAGAGATCAGACAATCAAATATTGTCGTGAATGATATAAAAATCCAATCAGAAAGGAATAGAATCGATATGATGATGAAAGACATAGAAAAAATGTCAATGGAGACACGAAAAGAATTTCTGAGAGTTCATTCACAAGAAATGACTAAATTGTTTATACAATACAATCCAACAACAGCAAATGAAAATGATGAATCCAACCCAAAGAAAACACTTGTCATGCTTGATTTTATTAATGGTGATGGTGTAAGAACCATGAATTATCCACGTAAATTGGATGTTATTAATAATCAAAACAAATATAATGATATTCATTATTTGCACTTTAAGAACATGAGAGTGATAAATCCACTGACATTGTTGGACGGGAAAAAGAAACTGAAATTTGATACCCCAAGAAATGAAGGCAATTTAAATCCCATCCAAAAAATGTCCAGTTATGACCATGTGAATTTGATAAATTATTCGTTATTACAAGTTCATGAAAGAATACTCAGAAAAGATGTGACTCCGATAGAGTCATCGGGTGACACAGAGGATAATTCAACCAGATCTCAAAAGTACGATGTCACTTGGACAACATTCCGTGGGATCATTAATTTCATTAGAGATGGTGTGACCAATGTAGAACTATTTGATCATCTCAAGGAGTTTGGATTCACATCCGAAGATTACACATTGCAAATACTAAAAAATATGAAAGAAGGAAAATTGACAAATTATTTTTCATTAAATTCTGATGTTATTGACAAGGATCTGATGGACGAATTAATTAAGTACCACATCGGCACACAAACATTAGGGAAGGTCAAGG
>Ga0193959_1000846_pt1 | contig 12457 bp, 13 predicted proteins | sample FB_2_MG_FD_140333 | JGI IMG/M metagenome (GOLD analysis project Ga0193959, IMG submission 140333) | Microbial mat bacterial communities from the Broadkill River, Lewes, Delaware, United States - FB_2_MG | ecosystem: Environmental > Aquatic > Freshwater > River > Microbial mats | place: USA... | reverse complement strand
TCCATATCTTTATACCAAGAGGTTTTTTTCTCTGCTTTTACACTTGGCATATATATCACTTTTACAACACCACTATTCTGTTTTAGGTTTTGAGAGTCAAGAATCTCTCTTGTCCCTATAATAATAACAGGCTGAACTAACAAATCATATTTTTCAGCAATCATTTTAGCACCAGCTTTAAACTTCAATAGTTTTTTCCCGTTCGTTCTTGTACCTTCTGGAAAAATTGCTATTGGCCTATTGTCCTTTAATCGATCTTTACAGTCTTTTAAAAGTTTAATTAAACTTTTTTTACTTTCTCTTTCTACTAAAACCATGTTTGGTGCAGTTATAATTCTTCCAAACCATGGTATTTTAGCTATTTCTACTTTTGCTATCCATGCTAAATCTTTAGAATGTAAGTATTCAAATAATATAATATCTAATACTGACTGGTGATTCATAACCTGCATTTTTGCATTTGGGTCTTCTTGTCCGTCTACTTGAAGCTCTATTCCTAAAAGCTTCATCTGCAGTGCAGCCCATTTTTGTCGTATGAGTTTATTTTTTTTACCTAATAGATACATTAATATTATCAAAAAGGTAATAGTAATAGCCATCTGTGTTATTGTAAAAATTGCTCTTACTTTATCTAATATCATTTTTCTTTACCCATCCTATACTTTCATTCTCAAATAATACTTTCATAAAATTATCATTTTGATTTACTATCTCTACCACGTTTTTTGATTCTAAGGTCTTAAATATTGTTGAATTATTTGCAGGTAATATATATACATTAATCCCTTCATTAAGAATTATTTTTTTATTTGGGATAAATAAATATGCCATAAGTGCAATAAAGACGGTTATAAATATTAAATAGATATTTTTTCTTGAAAAAGCAAACAGTAAAATAAATATCAATAATAATATACCAGTAACAACTTGTTTATAAATAAGAATACTGCTGTTATATGGATTTAACTCTGTTTGTGTACTTACTAGCTCTTCATCTAGCATGATTGGTATAGTAATCATAACAAAATTTTTTGATTCTGTGTTATAGTAGTTAAATTTTATCTCTTTGATATGACTTTGAATCATCACATAATAATATAAGTTTTGTTCAGGATAATTGTTATCCAAACTATTGATACCTTGATCCTTTTCATAAGAATTTAATTTAAAATCCTCTAAGTTACTATCTAATGCTTTAATATTAATGGTTGTGTGTAAAATGTTATTTGTATATTGTTTTGTTTTAACAGTTAAAACTTCTAAATCTTTTGCAATTACATTTGAAAATAGTTTCTGATTTACAGCAATTTTTTCATATTTAATTTCAGGGGAGTCTATTGATATAAAGTCAATAATTTGTTCATCTTTTGATAAAGCAAGTGTTATTTTTGGTAATACAAACTCTTTTTCATACGCTTTATATCTTATTGTTGTTGTATATTCACTTGATTTGTTCTTTATCCACTCTACATCATTTGTAATTAACGTTATATTTTCTTCTGTAGTAAAAGTAGTCACTATCTTATCATAAGTAGAAGGATCTTTTAAAATTAAAGCTTTTAACTTTATCTCAAAGTTTTGTCCTGTAAAAACACGTTGGGGATAAGAGCTATATTCTAAATATAACTCTTTTGATTCGATCGCTTCATTGCTAAAAAGTGAAGTTATAGTAAGTGTACAAAGTAAAACTATCCTACAAAAAAATTTCACAGTACCCTTCTTTTCTTATTTATTTTAAAAAACCTTGAAGCATTTTTACTCCATCATCACATCCTAGAAGTAATTCCATAGCACGTTCAGGATGAGGCATAAGACCAAATACATTTTTTTCTTTGTTACATACACCTGCAATTTGTTCAACACTTCCATTTAAAACTTGGTTTTCACCTTTTTCATTACAGTATTGTAATAAGATTTGACCATTTTTTTCTAACTCTTTTAATCCATCTGCATCAATAAAATAGTTTCCATCGTGATGAGCAACAGGAATATTTACAACTTCACCAACATTTAACTCTTGTAAAAATACATTATCATTATTTATAACTTTTAAATGGTGATGTTTTGAGATGAAATGTAAATTATCATTTCTTTTTAAGGCACCAGGTAATAAACCTGTTTCAGCTAATATTTGAAATCCATTACAAATACCTAAAACTTTTCCACCATTTGCTGCATATTCTTTTACTGCATCCATTATAGGCGCAAATTTTGCCAAAGCACCACTTCTTAAATAATCACCATATGAAAATCCACCTGGTGCTACTACTAAATCAGTATTTTCAGGTAATTTTGTCTCTTCATGCCAGATAATTTCAACATCTGCACCTAACTTTTCAAATGCGTATTTTGTATCATACTCACAGTTAGTTCCTGGAAATTGTAAAACTGTTACTTTCATATTATTATGCTTCTATAATAATTTCGTAATCTTCGATTACTGTATTTGCTAGAAGTTGCTCACACATTTTTGTAGCTTCTTCTCTAGCTTCTGTCTCATTATCACAGTTTAATTCCATAATAATTTGTTTTCCTATTCTTACATCTTTTACTATCTCTTTAAATCCAACTGTATCTAAAGTGTGATGTGCTGCTTTACCTGCTGAGTCTAATACACCTTTTTTAAGTCCTATGTTGATTATTGCTTTCATTTTTTACCTTCTATTGTATAATTATTTTGCGATTATATCTAAACTTGCCTTATATTAAATGAGACAATTAAGGCTAAAAGCCCTTTGTTAAACCTATTTATGTAACCTTGTATTTATAGTATCATATCCATCTAAAATTACTTTTTTGATTGAATCTGGTACATTTACTTCTAGTTTTTCACCTGGATTTAAATTTTTTGACTGCTCTTTCCAGTTATTTTCTTTACCAAAATCACGAAGTATTTGTTTATCCATTGAGATATAGTTTTTATTATCAAAATCTTTTTTATCAATAAATCTTGAGCTTTCTGGTGTTAACACCTCATCTCCTACTACCCATTCTCCATCTCTATCAATAAACACTTCAAGTTTCGTATCTACAATAATAATACCATTCTCTTCAGCATGTTTTGTAAAATCTTTAAATAACTTTTCTAAACTTGAGATAATCTCTGGAAACTTTTCTCTTACTAGTTGAGAATTTAAAGGAATATCTTTAACCCCTTTAGTTGTAGGTGTAAAGATAGGTGTTTCAAATTTATGCCATTGTTCTAAATTACTTGGTAAATTTAATCCATAAGGATCATTTCCATTTTGACATGCTTCAAATAAAGAACCAGTTAGATAATTTCTAAAAATAAATTCAAATTGTACAACTTCACCATCAATCTCAGCTTCTAAAGGTTTACATAACTCCATGATTTGACATCTTGGAGCAATATCAAGAGAAGAATCTACAGTTTCTGATAATATAGCTGTTCTAATACCCGCTTTTTTAGCAAACAATGCTCCACCATTTGAGATAGCAGTTTGAGAGATACCTTTCCCTTCAATCTCCAAGTTTAAAGGTATATCAAAAACTGAACATCTATCACTTCGTACTAATAACACTTTAGGATCTTCTCCTGGACAAGTATATAAATCTGCATTTTTCCCTATGTAAAATAAGTTATAACCTAACTCTTCTAACTCTGCAATACCTTTCTGTGTTGTTGTTTTCTTTGATTGAGGCCAAAGACCAAGTGCTGTAATATCATCTATTTTCATACATTATTCCTTTTTATTTAGTCATTATTGTTAAAGATTTAAGTATATCAATACCTGTTTTTAATTGATTGTCTAACAGTATCATCTCTTTTGTTATAATTTTATCATCTGTTTTTTTCTCTACTTTTTTCTCAATTTTTTTGGTTTTAGTATCTTCCACTTTTTCTAATTCACTCTCTAAATGTTTTCGCATGTTCGATTCTTTTATTTTAAAACTAGATTCCTCTTGTGTTAAAACTTTCCCTGGATATACATTAATATCAGGTACTATCCCTTTAGCTTGAATTGTTCTTCCACTAGGTAAATAATATTTTGCAATAGTTAATTTTATAGCTTCACTACCTTCATCATTTATAGGAATAATTCTTTGTACAGAACCTTTACCAAATGTTGTTTCTCCAATAATAATTGCTCTCTTTAAATCTTGAAGTCCTCCAGATACAATCTCACTTGCACTTGCACTTCCTCCATTTACTAAAACAACCATAGGTACATCAGTTACAGTTGTTGATGAACTTGCTTCAAATACCTCATTTTCTCTTTCATCTTTACCTTTTTGAGAAACTATCACACCTTTATCAACGAATAAATTTACTGTATCTATAGCTTGACCTAACTGCCCACCAGGATTATTTCTAAGATCTAAAATGATTCCTTTTGTAGTTTTTTTATATTGTTTAATATACTTTTCTAACTCTGCTGCAACTTTCATGTCCATGAATGAAGAGATTCTTAAGTATAAAATTTCATCATTTATTGTTTTAGCATATACTGATTGTATTTTAATAATATCGCGAATGATATCTATCTCTAAAGGTTCTTGTTCCCCTTTTCGTACAACCGTAATACTTATAGGAGTTCCTGGTTTTCCTCTCATGATATCTATAGCATCAGATAAACTCATGTTAATAGATGAAACTTCATTTATCTTGATGATAATATCTCCAGACTTTACACCAGCTTTATATGCAGGAGTATCATCAATAGGAGAGATGATAGTTAATGCACCGTCTCTTTGTCCTATAACAATACCAAGTCCACCAAACTCACCTTTTGTTTCAACTTGCATCTCTTTATATGTTTCTTTATTTAACATTGAAGAGTGGGCATCTAACTCATGTAAAAGTCCATTAATAGCTTTATCAACAATTTTATCTAGCTTTACATCATCCACATATAAAAGCTCAACAGCGGCTATCACTTTTTGTAGTTTAGTGTAAGACTCTAATCTTGTTGGTTCAGGCTCTTTTTCTGTTGTTTCTTTTACACTTTGTGCATAAAGTACAGAAGTAAATAATAGTGTGATTGAAAATATTAAAAGTTTTTTCATAATAGAGATATACCTTCTTGTCTTTTTATTGGATTATATCCAATAAATGATATAATAAGTCTTTAACAAATTTAAATTATTAGGACTAACTTACAATGGAAAAAGAACTTGAAAGTATGCAAAAATTTTATGGAGTAGTTATAGAGTTTTTTGTCAATTATAGTTTTCAAATTATTGGTGCTATAATCATTCTGTTTATAGGTTTTATAGTAGCTAAAAAAGTTGCTGCATTTATTGAAAAATTTTGTCTACAAAAAAACATGGACGTAACTTTAACAAGGTTTATCTCCTTAGGTGTAAAAATTGGAATTATTGTAGGTGTTGCAATCATTGCACTAGGAAAACTAGGTATTACTATCACCCCTTTTGTTGCAGTTCTTGGTGCTATGTCTTTAGGTGCTGGTTTAGCATTACAAGGCTTACTCTCTAACTTTGGTGCTGGTGTATCTATTATTGCAACAAGACCTTTTGTGGTTGGGAATACTATTTCAATTCAAGGATATACTGGTGTAGTTAAAGTAATTAAACTTGCTTATACTATCTTAGAAACAGAAGATAAAGAAGAGATTACTATTCCAAATAAACATATCGTTGGGGAAACACTAATTAACTCTTTTGAGTACACTATTGTTGAGATGCAAGTTGGCATCGAATATTCAAGTGAACCCAAGCATGCTATTGATGTTATCTCAAATGTTTTAGAAAAATTTGAGGAGATCTCTAAGGAATCAAAAGCTCAAGTTGGGATAAAAGAGTTTGCTGATGCTTCTATTATTATAGAACTTCGATATTGGGCATTAACACAACAGTACAATGAAATTCAATACAAAGTAAACTTAGCAATTTTTGAAGCGTTAAAACAAAATAATATTAATATCCCATTTCCAACATACAATATTATAAAACATACATAAAAAGGAGTGTCTCATGAAAAAACTATTCAAACAATTTTATCGAAAAGTTCTCCTAAGTTTATTATTCCTTTATGCACTTTGTGGTTTTGTAATTATCCCTTTTCTTATACAAAACAACTTTAGTTCAATTATCAAAGAAAAACTAAACACAAATGGCCAATTAGGAGCAGTATATTTAAATCCTTTCACTTTTGAACTTGAGTTAAGAAACCTTTTTATAGAAGACCAAACAAATAATACACTAGTATATTTCCAAAATTTAAATTTAGATTTTGAATTATTGTATTTGTTGAATAACGAAATAAAATTAAAACATCTTGCGATTGATAATTTTAAAAGCTCTATCACTTTATATAAAAATAATAAATTCAATTTTTCATATATTTTAGAACAACTTACAAAAAACAATAAAAAAAATGAAATAGAGGAACTATCTTCAAAACCACAGGATAAGTCTTTAAGTCTTAGCATTGATACTTTTTCTTTAACGAATCTACAATTAAATTTTATGGATGAGATGCAAGCTAATAAATCTGATATATTTATAAGTAGTTTTTCAAGTAAAATCTCTATGAAACAAAGAGATAATCAACTTGATTTGAATATAGATAAGTTTGCTCTACAAATTCCATCATTTCACTTTCAAGATACACGGTTTGATATTAAAACTTCACAACTAGAATATGCAATTGAAAATATAAAAATAGAGCAGCAAGAAACATTTAAGTATACGCTTACAAATATGGAATTATCTAATACAAAAATAGCATTTCAAGATAAACAAAAAAACATTATCAACCCTTTATTCTTTACAAATCTCTTCATATCTTCAGATAAATTTACAAATAATATAAATGAAAACTCTACTCTTTCATTTAAAGTTGATACACCAAAAAGTGGTGAAATATCTTTATCTACAAATATAGTACAAAGCCCTTTAAAACTTACAGGTAAAGCCAATATTAAAGACATTAGCATTGTTCCTTATCAGAACTATATCAAGGAGTTTATCAATCTTGATATCAAAAATACAGATATTAATACAGCAGTAGACTTTGATATCAGCGATACAACACAAAATATCACAGGAAATCTAAATATCTCAAATATCGATTTTTACCATGCCTTAACAAAAAAGCATTTACTTAAACTAAAAACAGTCGACATAAAAAAGATTCTATATACAAAAAATAATTTAGTAATAGATAAAGTTATATTAGATACTTTTTTAACAAAATTTAAAGTTGCAAAAGATACAACAACAAATATAGACCATCTTTTCAAAGAATCTAAAACAAATACTCAGGATAAAAGAAATTCTAAAAAAGAAAAAAAATCAGATTTTCAATATTATATAAAAAGTTTAGAACTCAAGAATGGTCAACTTGATTTTTCTGATCATTCGCTTCCTTTAAATTTTGATACTAAAATTCATAGTCTAAACACACAAATAGATGATATCTCTTCAAAAAATGATGAAGCAAGAATTGTATTACAAGGTGTAATTGATAAATATGGATTGGCTAATATCAATGCAAATACAATTTTATCTAACTTTAAAAATAAAACAAACGTAACAATCAACTTTAAAAACTTAGATGTACGCTCATATTCACCATATTCTGGCAAATTTATAGGACAGAAAATTTCAGATGGTCGATTGTGGTTAGATTTAAACTATCAAGTAAAAAAAGGACAATTATCAAGTACTAATAATATAAAAATTAAAAATTTAACACTAGGGGAAGATGTAAATAGTAGTGATGCAGTATCTCTTCCTGTTGGATTAGCAATAGCTTTATTAGAAGATAATGATGGGTTAATAGATTTAGATATTCCTATAGTAGGAGATATGAACAAGCCACAATTTAAATTAGGTGGAGTAATTTGGAAAACTATAGGTAATGTAATCACAAATATTGTTTCTGCTCCTTTTAAATTTCTAGGTTCACTTTTAGGGATTGATTCAGATAAATTAGGTTACATAGAATTTCCATTTGCTCAGTCTGAAATATTAGTACCTCAAAAAGAGAAACTTGATCAACTCATAGTTGCACTTCAAAAGAAAAAACAACTGATTATTGTTTTACAACCTGCTTATGATAAAGAAAAAGATACCGAAGCATTACAAAATCAAAAATTTGATCAACTTATTCAATCAAAAAATAGAAATAAAATGATAGAAAAAATTTATATCAAACGATTTTCAGAAGAAAAATATGAAAAACTTAAAGTAAATACTAAAAAAGAGGAGTTATTATCTTTACTTTCTTCAGAGATTAAAAAAACGATTCCTATTGAAACAATAGAGCTTGAAAATTTGGCAAAACAACGAGTTCTAAATATCAAGAATTATTTTGTAGCACATAAGTTAACATTGGATAGAATCCAAATTAAAAATGAAGTAAAAGAAGAAAACTCTCAAAAAGATGTTTTTACTTTAGCATTAGAATTAAACATAAAAGATAAATAAATGAAATTTAAATTAGAAGCAACAAGTGGCAATGCACGTGCAGCCACACTCACAATGAAACATGGAGAGGTACAAACACCTGTATTTATGCCTGTAGGTACACAAGCAAGTGTCAAAGCACTTGATCATAATGATATGCTTAACCTTGGTGCACAAATCATTTTGGGTAACACCTACCACCTCTATTTACGCCCAGGAAGTAAAACTATTAAAAAATTTGGAGGTCTTCATGGATTTTCAAAATTTCCAAACAATTTCTTAACTGATTCTGGAGGATTTCAAGCCTTTAGTTTAGGAAAACTGGACAAAAAAAACACAGTTCAAGATGAAAGTGGAATCATGTTCAAATCACATATCGATGGAAGTAAACACTATTTTTCACCACAAAGTGTTTTGGATACTCAATATGAACTTGGTTCTGATATTATGATGATTTTGGATGATTTAATTGCATTACCAAATACTCAAGAGAGAATTAAGTTATCAATAGAAAGAACTACTGATTGGGCAAAAGAAGCGATCGCATACCATATGTCTCAAAAAGAAAAAGGCATTGGTGTAGATCAAAATATTTTTGCTATTATTCAAGGTGGAACAGATAAAGAATTTAGACAGTTAAGCGCAGAGCAACTATGTGCTTTAACAGATTTTGATGGATTTGCTATTGGTGGATTAAGTGTTGGTGAAGCCAATCAAGATATGTATGATACTGTTGAGTGGACTACGCAATTTATGCCAGAAGATAAGCCAAGATACCTTATGGGTGTAGGTACACCTGAAGATTTAATTGAAAATATCGACAGAGGTGTTGATATGTTTGATTGTGTTATGCCTACAAGAAATGCAAGAAATGGTACACTTTTTACAACCTTTGGAAGAGTAAATATACGAGGTGCTAAGTTTAAAGAGGATTCAAAACCAATTGATGAAGCATGTGAATGTTATACTTGTAAAAACTACTCAAGAGCATACTTAAATCATCTATTTAGAAGTGGAGAGATGACCTACTTTAGACTTGCATCATTACATAACTTACACTACTACTTAAATCTTATGAGAGAAGCCAGAGTTGCGATATTAAATGATAATTGGGTACAATTCAAAAAAGAGTTTTATAAAAAGAGAGAAAATTAATGACAATAGATAACACAACAATTGATAAACTAGCAAAACTATCATCTTTAACAATTGATGAAAATAGAAAAGAAGCTTTAGGAAAAGAGCTTGAAGATATTGTAACTTTTGTTGAAAACTTAAATGAGATAGATGTAAGTCATGTAGATGCTACATTTACAACTATTGAAGGTGGTCAACCTTTAAGAGAAGACAATGCATTTAAAGAAGATGGTTTATCGCAGAGAATTATGTCAAATGCACCAAAAAGTGCTGACAATCATTTTATAGTTCCTACTATTATTGAATAAAGTAGATAATATGATAAATATTTATGGTATAAAAACTTGTAGTTCAGTGCAAAAAGCGGTAAAATTTTGTAAAGATAATAATATAGAATATACTTTTGTAGATGTAAGAGCAACTCCACTACATGAAGATAAAATAAAATATTTTGCTTCAAAAGTAGATATCAATCTTCTTTTTAATCACAAAGGGAAAAAATTTCAGGAGTTAGGTTTAAAAAAATTAAATCTAGATGAACAAGGTAAACTTGATTGGCTTATGAAAGAAAATATGCTTATAAAAAGACCTGTGATTGAGTATGTAAAAGACAATGAAGATAAAGTCTTGATTGCTTTTAATGAAGCTATGTATAAAGAAGAGTTACTAAAATAACAACTCTTCTTCTACTTTTTAGATAATATAATTTATTTACCAGTCATTACGCTGTGGTAGTTCCCTGTAGCATCTTTGGCACCACCTCTGTATCCAAAAGCAATTGCAATAACTATTGCTGCAACGATTGCTATTGCACCATATTTAATTACTTTTTCCATTACATTACCTCCTTTGCATTTATTCCAAGTACTTTTAATCCAGTTCTTATAGATAATGCTACCATACTTAATATTTTAAGATATTGATTTTGATCATCTAATCCAACAATTTTATGTTCATTGTAGAATTTATGTGTTAATGCACTTAAACCATGTAAATAATCTGTTATTTTTTGCATATCTCTTTTATCAAATGCTTCATTTAATACTGACCCTAAAAGTAAAGATTCATATACTAAGTCTTTTGCATCTTGATTAATATCATTTATAGTTGAGTCTTTTACCTCATCTACAGTAACTTCAGCTTTTTTAAATAACTGATTTATTCTTGCATGAGCGTAGTTTATATAAAATACAGGATTACTTGAATCATTATTTTTTAATAAATCTACATCAAATTCTAAATGAGTATCACTTTTTTTCGTTAAAAAAACAAATCGCAAAGAATCTGCACCTATCTCTTCAACAATATCACTCATAAGTATAACAGTTCCAGCTCTTTTACTCATCTTGTATGGTTGGCCACCTTGAAGCAATGCTACCATTTGAGAAAGTAAAATCTCTAATTTTGTTGAATCATTTCCAAGAAACTCAATAGCAGCTTTTACTCTTTTGATATATCCGTGATGATCTGCACCCCAAATATTTATATATCTGTCAAATTTTCTATCGTATTTATTTTTATGATAAATAATATCTCCAGCTAAATATGTAGGTATGCCATTCTCACGTACTACAACTCTATCACTATCGTCACCATGATCAGTTGAACGGATAAAATCTTTTCCATCTTTATTGTAGATACTTCCTGTTGATTCTAAAACTGCTTTTGTACTTTCCCATGAACCATAGAGCGATTTTTCACTTACATAGTTATCGAACTCAACACCCAAATCAGCCATATCCTCTTTAATAAGAGATAAAACCTCTTCTTTTGCAAACTGTGCAAGTTCTATCTGTCTTGAAGCATCTTCAAATATCTCTTTTCCAAATTTCTCTTCACATAATTTAGCGATATCTATTAAATAATCACCTCTATAATAATTTTCAGGATACTCAACAGGTACTTCTAAAACAAACTCTCTTCCTGCTAAATAAACAGAAAGACCAAGAAGGTCCATCTGAGCACCCGCATCATTTACATAATACTCAGATTCTATATCATATCCCAGATATCTACCTACTTTTAATAAAGCATCTCCAAAAATAGCACCCCTTGCATGACCTATATGTAAAGGTCCCGTTGGATTTGCACTAACAAACTCTAATAAAATTTTTTCATCTTTTGAGTCACCTTTAGCAAATTCTTCTTGCAAAGATAAAGCTTCGTCAATTTTTGATGTTAAAAAATTATTAGAAAGTTTAAAGTTGACAAATCCTTTTACAGAGGTAACACTTTCAAATATTTCATTATTTTGAAATTTACTTGCTAACTCTTGGGCAATCATCATAGGATTTTTACGCAACTCTTTTGCAAGAGAAAAAGCAACTGGTGTAGCAAAATGTCCTAATGTTATATCTTTAGGTTTTTCTAAAACAACTTCACGTTCTAATATCTTTTCGATATATTTCTTAACTGTATTTTGCACTTAATTTGACTCTTTCTTTTATACAGTTGTTTTTTTATCGTCTGTTTCTGAAGTTTTTGTTGCTTCTACTTTATCTTCTTCTATTTTTTTATCGTTTGTAGCCATCTCTGTTGGTTCGTCTTCTTTTAATGCACCTTTAAAGTTTTTAATTCCTTGACCTAAACCTTTTGCTAGTTCAGGAATTTTCTTTCCTCCAAATAATAATACTACAACTGCTACAATGATAAATAGTTCTACTCCACTAGGCATACCCATGTTAAGTTCCTTATGTTAATAATTTTAAGTGATTATACTAAATAAACTCTTAACCATTGATATAATAAAATACGCTAGTTACAAATAAAATAAATCATTAGGACAATATATGAAATTTACAGCACCCTTAAAATCAAATAGTATAAAAATTATGCTACTTGGAAGTGGCGAATTAGGTAAAGAGGTAGTTATAGAAGCACAAAGACTTGGTGTTGAAACAATTGCTGTTGATAGCTATGCAAATGC
>Ga0193959_1000844_pt1 | contig 12472 bp, 9 predicted proteins | sample FB_2_MG_FD_140333 | JGI IMG/M metagenome (GOLD analysis project Ga0193959, IMG submission 140333) | Microbial mat bacterial communities from the Broadkill River, Lewes, Delaware, United States - FB_2_MG | ecosystem: Environmental > Aquatic > Freshwater > River > Microbial mats | place: USA... | reverse complement strand
GGTCACACGAATAGCGCGGCCATCGTCACTACAGGGCTTGCGCTGAATCAGGGCGTCGCGCTCCAGACGATCCAGCACACCGCTCAGGGTGGCGCTGTCGAGGCAGGTTTTCTTGCCCAGGCAGGCCGCCGACACGCAATCCTGCTCATGCAGGACATTGAGCACCATCGCCTGCACACCGGTAACCCCGAATTCACACACCGCCTGTTTCCAGTAACGGGATGCATGACGCGCCGCCGTGGTCAGGCTGAAGAAGAGACAATCATCAAATTGCATAAACAAGAATGCCCGATAACCGTTAAGTTATCGGGCATTGTGCATCAGCACCCTGCCACTATCCAGTGACAGGCGTCAGAGCGATTACTGCCAGGCGCTGGAGAACTGCTCTTCCGACAACGCCATGATGGACTGGCTGCCATCTTCCAGCATTTCGGCAAAGCCCTTCCAGCGCGGCAGGATCTGCGCCATGTAGAAACGGGCACTTTCCTGCTTGGCTGTCAGGTAGGGGTCATCATCACCCGCCGCGATCAGGCTGACGGCAGCGTTGGCCTGACGCAGCAGCTGCCAGCCACCGCAGACGTAGCCGGCCAACATCATGAAGTTGTAGGCGATGGAGCCCGGCAGCAGCGCATCGTCAGCAGCGCCGTTCAGCAGCAGATCGCGTGCCTGTTCCAGACCGGTCACGGCCAGTTCCAGCTGTTTGGCCTGAGCGGTCAGTGACGGGTCAGTCTGGGCTGCGGCGGAACGCATCTCCTCAATCAGTGCCGACAGGGCAGCGCCCTTGTCCATCAAAGTCTTGCGGCCGACCAGATCCAGCGCCTGAATACCGTTGGTACCTTCATAGATCGGCAGGATACGTGCGTCACGGTAATGCTGAGCTGCACCGGTCTCTTCCACGTAGCCCATGCCGCCGTGAATCTGTACACCCAGAGAGGTGACTTCCTGCGCAATTTCAGTACACCAGCCCTTCACGATCGGGGTCAGCAGCGCCGCACGCGCCTGCTCGATGGCACGCTCTTCATCGCTGTCCGCCTTGGCGGCAAAGTCCAGACTGCCACAGGCATCATAGGCGATGGCGCGACCGGCTTCGGTCAGTGTCTTCATGGTCAGCAGCATGCGGCGTACATCGGCATGACGGATAATCGGACCCGCTTCTTTGGTACCAACGGCCGGCCCCTGAATACGATCGAAGGCATATTCCAACGCCTGCTGATAGGCACGTTCAGAGATGGATACGCCCTGCAGACCCACGCTCAGGCGTGCGTTGTTCATCATGGTGAACATGCAGGCCAGACCCCGGTTTGGTTCACCCACCAGATAGCCAACCGCATCATCAAAGCCCATCACACAGGTCGGAGACGAGTGGATACCCAGTTTGTGCTCCAGTGACAGCGCTTCAACACTGTTACGCTCACCCAGTGAGCCATCTGCATTCACCAGATACTTGGGTACCAGGAACAGAGAGATACCGCGCACGCCCTCAGGTGCATCCGGCAGGCGCGCCAGCACCAGGTGGACAATGTTTTCCGCCAGCTCGTGATCACCCCAGGTGATGAAGATCTTTTCGCCGGACACACGGTAGGCATCACCGTCCGGACGTGCCTTGGCACGTACCACCGACAGGTCGGAGCCTGCATTGGCTTCGGTCAGGTTCATGGTGCCGCACCATTCACCACTGATCAGCTTGGGCAGATACTGCGCCTTGAGTTCGTCGCTGGCGTTCAGTTCGACACATTCCACCGCACCCTGGCTCAGCATCGGGCACAGACCCCAGGCCATGTTGGCGGAGTGCCACATTTCCATTACCGGGATCGACAGCAGGAACGGCAGACCCTGACCACCGTATTCGGGATCATACTGCAGGGAGCCCCAGCCACCTTCCATGTACTGCTGATACACCCCGGCAAAGCTTTCCGGACACACGACCTTGCCATCCTGCAGCTTGACGCCCTGCTCATCACCTTCGCGATTGGTCGGGGCCACCACATCACGCGCCACGCGAGACGCCTCTTCAAGAATCGCATCCACCATATCGGCGGACGCATCCTCAAAGCCCGGCTTCTGAGCCAGTTCCGGCATGCGGGCAACATGATTGAGGGTCAGCTTCATATCCTTGAGAGGAGCGTTGTAATCTGCCATATGACACCTTCTTGACGGTCATTATTCATTTCAGTGCCCAACGGAATCCTGTGTGAGCACTGTCAAAAGTAAGGGAATTCACTTATTCTAGCATGCACGTTCGATTTGATAAGTAGGGAAACGTTCATTCGCGCGATTTATACTCCCCTACTTTGGTTATACTCCCTCGAAACCAGACGACAAGAGAGCTTTTTATGCAGGAACTGCACGGTTACTATCTGGAAGACTTGGAAGTCGGCATGAGCGCCTCCTATGCCAAAACCATCACTGATGCGGATGTGGTGCTGTTTGCCGGCCTGTCCGGTGACAACAACCCGATTCACATCAATGATGAGTATGCCAAAACGACGCCGTTCAAACAGCGCATCGTCCACGGCATGTTCAGCGCGGCCCTGATCTCCACCGTTGCCGGTACACGCCTGCCGGGGCCCGGTGCCATTTATGTGGACCAGCAGCTGAAATTCAAGGCTCCGGTACATATCGGCGATACGGCCAACGCAACCCTGACCGTTACCGAGATCGACGAGCGCCGCCGTCGTGTCAAATGCCGCACCGACGTTCACGTGGGCGACACCCTGGTTGCCACGGGTGAAGGCACCTTTATGGTGGACCGCCGCGAAGCCTGATACTGCAGGTTTCAGGACAGCAGAAGGCCGGTGTTTTCACCGGCCTTTTTGCATGCCCCGCACGAACAATCGGTTGAATAATATGCAGGTGTCGCCGAGTATTAAGCGAACCCGTATACGAAGTGATAGCATGGAAGCATCTTCGAGGTAACCGCCGGGCATCGTACGCTTGTAGCCTTTCCCTGCGGCCCCCACTTCAACAAGGAACATCGCCACAATGGCCAATTTCAACACACACCTTCTTGGCGGCACCGTCGCATCGGGCATGCTGACCTCCTCGATACTGCTCACGGGCCTGTTTAATCCGGGTCAGGGAATGGCCTTCTGGGTAGCGGGCATTATTGCCAGTCTGGCTCCGGATCTGGATGCCGATACAACCGCGATTCTGAGAGGACTGTTCAACGCCCTGGGCATGATGGCCTCGTTCTTTATCCTGTTTACCTTCCCGGAACTGCCGTTATTATTTATGTGGGGCGCCATGCTCGCAGCCTTTCTCTGCGTTCGTTTTGGCCTACTGAAAGTATTCGCCTCCCTGACCGAGCATCGCGGCTCCTTTCACTCATTGTTGGCAGCCGTCAGTTTTGGCCTGCTGGCGGTTTTTCTCAGCTGGCGCTTCACCCAGCAGGGGATCGATTTTGCCTGGGCACTGGGCCTGATGGTGTTTGCCGGCTATCTGGTTCACCTCATTCTGGATGAATGCTATGCCGTCAATCTGTCTGATATGGAGCTGAAGCGCTCATTCGGAACCGCACTGAAACCGGTCAGCATTCAGAACTGGTGGGCAAGCGGCATTTTCCTGGCCATCGCGGTGTATTGCGCAATTCAGGTGCCGCCGCCACAGAAACTGCATCAAGAGGTTTTTGTTGTTGCCGGAGTAAAGTTTAAATAGCTTTTTTGGGGCCCTGGCTTCACAGCACCGTTCCTGCCAATGCTTTACCGCCTGTTCGGCTTGTGAGTGAGCCACGGCCCCTGCAAAATATCCTTACGCCAGCATGAACTCATCAAAGAAGGCACTCAGCTCATCATGCGCTGCCAATGGCAGGATATTGGCGATGTGCTGATCCGGGCGCACCACCACCATGCAACCCTGTTCACGGTCGATACCGCGCAGTTCAAAGATATCCTGAGCCTCATCGGCTTCGAACACCTTCTCGTAATCGCGCAGACCAAGCTTGCCCTTCACCGGCCAGAGGTAATCCGGCATCTCTTCGATGGCCAGTCCCTGCTGCTGGAACACCGTATACACATCGATCACCGAGTCGATATCGGCACCTGCAGGCGTGTACTTCTTCACTGGCGATTGATCGGCCTGTTCCAGAAACTCCACCAGTTTGCGTACATCCGAGTTGCCATCCAGCGGGCTCTGCTTGTTGCCGAATACGAAGATGCGCCAGCGGCCATCCGCTTTAACCAGGTGACCCAAGTGTATCGGACAGCCATCCGCCAGACGCACGGCTTCAGCCGAGTGAAAGCGCTGACCGATAGGATAGCCGGTCGCCAGACTCTGGTTTTCCTGGCCGGTAGCGATGTAGGACGCATCGTAGCCAATGGACGTACCGGCGATAAAACCGTTCTGACGGGCGATGAACTTCTCGATATCTGCCGTGGTGGTTTTCGGCTTGCGGTCATCCTTGTTGGCTGAAGGCTTGGTCGCCACCAGCGCCGACATCTGACGGTCGGCATCAATCAGCATCTGCGCCACTTTGCGGCGCTCGGTGGCGTAGGTCTGCAACAGCTTGGGATCGCTCTTGCCCTGCAGCACAGCCGCCAGTTACCAGCCCAGATTGAAGGTGTCGGGCAGTGACGTATTCAAGCCCCAGCCACCTTTGGGACTGTGGGTATGACAGGCATCACCGGCCACAAAGGCACGCGGAATCAGGCCAGTAGGATTACCCACCGGCGTATCATCAAACCGCTCGGCCACCCGCTGACCCACTTCATAGATCGACCACCAGGCCACCTCCTTCACGTCCACCTTGTAGGGGTGCATGATCAGCTGCGCCTTGGCGATGATATCGTCTGCGGTCAGGTCCAGCGTTGAGGCACGTTGATCCTTGTCCAGCAGATCCAGTTCCACATACATGCGCGCCAGATAGCCCCCTTCACGCGGAATCAGCATCACCGCACCGTTGTCCCTGGACTGGATGAAGCTTTTCACACGCACATCGGGATAGTCGGTGACCAGCAGCACATCCATCACGCCCCAAGCCTTGTTGGCGGAATCCCCTTCCAGCGCGATGTTCAGGTTCTTGCGCACCGCACTGCGGGCACCGTCACAGCCCACCACATAACGCGCCTTGATCGTTTCGACCCGGGCTGACGGTTCATCGTTACGCTCAAAGGTGGCGGTAATCGGATGGGCGCTCAGATCCTGCGTCAGGCTCGGGTCAACGTCCAGCTCCAGCAGGCGGCGGCCATAGTGAGGCACCAGATGCGTGACAGACTTTTCCATGCCATCCAGCAGGATCTCATGCAGACGCGCCTGATTCACCACGCCGTGAACAAACTCGGACAGACCCAAGCGTGCATCACGTACTTTGTGGGTACGTTTGATGTTGGCCGGGTTCTCGGTGTCCGGTTCCCAGAAAGCATTCTGGCGCAGCTGGTAGCACTCTTTTGCCAGCATCTCGCTGCTGTTGAACGCTTCCATGATCTCCATGGTGCGACAGGAGATACCATCGGCCTGACCAAACAGCATGGGGCCGGGCTTCTGTTCAACGATGCAGGTTGTGATATCGACAAACTCCGACAGCTGTCGTGCCAACGCCAACCCCGCCGGGCCGCAGCCCACAATCAGCACATCCACCTCTTTGGGCAGATCCACCATTGGGGGAATCGCATAGGGTTCGCGGGCCGCATCAGGTATTTCGTAGTTGCCGGGTTTGAAGCCATTGAGGTGATATTGCATCGCCCTGTCCTCTTATCGTTATTCGTTGACATACCCATACTCTAGTACCGGTACGCCTCACATCTGTATGGATGGAATACAGCCTAAGTGGAATGGCCACGCACGCGTGTCACCTGAAAATGGGGACAAGATTTCAATTTTGCGGCCAGTCGGGACGGACTTACCGCACCATCCTGTGCGTTTGCACACGACAGGCGTATCATTTTCGGATGCTCAGGCCCAATCAACATCTCTTCACGTACGGGGCCTGACAACAAGAGGAGTATGTATGACATTACCGGCCATGATCGAATTTCCGGCGCAGGGCGATACGCAGTACCTGTTCATCTTTGCGCACGGCGTTGGCAGCAACAAGGAAGACCTGGCCCCACTGGGTGAAGCATTCAATCACGGCATCCCCGGTGCCTGCTGCCTGGTGGTTGATGGCTTTGACCCCTTCGACGGCCCCTTCGGCGGACGCCAGTGGTTCTCGCTGCAGAACATCACCGAAGAAGACCGCCCCCGCCGCGTAGCCGACGCTCTGCCCCGCTTTATCGAAATGGTAGAGACCTTGCAGGCACGCGAAGGTATTGCCAGCGAAAACACCGTACTGGTGGGATTTTCACAGGGCACCATCATGTCGCTGGAAGCGATCAAGGCGAAAGATGGGCTCGTCGGTCAGGTGCTGGGCTTTTCCGGTCGCTATGCCACCCTGCCGGAACAGGCACCAGCCAAAACCGCCATCCACCTGCTGCACGGTGAAGACGATGATGTGATTCTGGTCGAACATGCCCGCGCCGCCTACGAGCGATTGACCAGCCTGGGCGCCAAGGCCACGCTGGATACGGAACCGGGCGTGGCGCATCAGATCAGCCAGCAGCTGTTGCAGCGTGCGGCGGAACGCGTGGCAGAAAGCCTGGGGATTGTTTAAGGCGGACTGTATTCGGTGTGAAGTCTGTTAAGTGCCGGCACGACCGCTGAGGCCACTGCCGGCATGTGTCGTTTACACCCTGGTGCCGGCTGCGATGCTGCAGCCCTGTAACCGGCATATTAACGACCGCAATTGATAAATGCCATGGAGCGCGACCAGGCCGCACCGGCATCGAAGTCCTTAATCAAGGGTTCCCCTGAAGCGCCCATACCATGAGCAATCATGTAGCCGGGATAATAGGACGGTGGCGTCGCCGAGACGAGGAAGGAGCATAGCTCGCCTTTGCGTGCAGGATTCTTATCAAGCGCTTCGATGCGAGAAAATACCGCACGCTTCTCCGCATCGGGCAAAGGCCCGAACTCTTTGCCAAATAGTGCATTCAACGCACCATGTGCCGTTTTGTCGGCCACCCTCTGCGTATCAAAGTGGGCATAGGCACTGGCGACCATAATGAGTTCAGCTGCCTGGCTGTATTTGGACTGGTCGGCACACTCCCTGGCGCCGGCGGCTATGTCAGCAGCAGAGCTTTGGGGGCCTATTGAAGTCGCGCTCACGCAGGCAAGCGGCTTGGTGCTGGCAAGGTTTCCGGCTTGTTCGTAGTTGATGACTTGAGCGCTATTGGCGCACCCAACCAACAACGAAAAACCGCACAGCGTAAGAACCTTATACATGTTTTGACCTTCCTTGAACTGTCTGTTTTTTAGCTATATAGCACGGGTATTCAAGTTGGACACTTTAACTTTCACGATGAATGACTCACAAGCCAAAAACAGACGGTACCAAATACCGGCGCCTCCTGCGTGAGGGCGTTTGGCAACAATGATTGCCGGCAGATAGCCGCCCGAACGACGTGACTTCAAGTCTGGGGGCATACTCTCGGCATAGTCCTGCCTTTCTCTTGGGCTGCAGCCGGAGGCGCACAATGGCCCAAAGCGGACATCAACGCTCCACTCGCCGGAATTCTAGGAGTGAAGCGAGTAAAATTTCCGAGAGCAGTGGCTTGTTATACGGCTCCTTAATGTGAAACACTACCGCGTGAAATAATTCGTTCAGCGTCTCGATCATAACTATCGGCCACACCCCGCAAGGTCGTAGCTAATCGATGGTATCCAGCATTCTCGACCTGATCGGCTCGTTGTCGATATTTCTCGGCCAGTGCTCTCTCAGGCTTGGCTTCCGGGTCAACTGTGTGGAAACCTCGAGAGTTATAAATGCCTGTGCTATACCCATCGCGTAGGCTAGAGCGCTCTCTGTTATTCATTGCTTCTGCAATTACTGGGTGAATCCATAAGCCATCTGGTTCCTCTGGGGAATTGACGAGCACATCCCCAAGCTGAATCATCGCAACATCATAATGCCCCGAGGCTTTGACTATCTCTTCCATAGTAGTCAGCCACTCCGTAAAGGCTTCAGGTTCAAATTCTCCGTCCGCCTGAGTGCCTGGTACAACTTTCCATATAGAAAGTAAGCGGTATGCATTAGCGGCAATAGTACGATGCTGCTCGGAAGGCTCTTCTGGCTCGGTGTCCTCAGCACGATAGATTAATTGAATAAGCTCACTGAAAAAGTTGGGGTCGGAAGCTAACCTATTTTCCAATGTAACTGGGGAACCATCACTGTGCCTGTCAAGCAAAGACACATATGCCCATTCAACATGAAAGAGCTTATCTTGATCGGTACCATCATTCTCTTGAAGAGCTTTAATGATTTTGGTGATGTGGTAGCTGTTAATTCTTCCAGTAGGCTCTTCAGTTTGTACTAGCGCCAACAAAGCGTCACAGGCCAATTCTGGATTGATATCTTTCTTTCTATATAAGTCTCTCGTCAACCCCTCAATCGCAGCATTTGGCCTGCCGTATTCAAGCAACTTACCGAGAGCATACTCAGTACCATCTTCTGTCTGATAGGTATTAGCGCTGGTGTTATTCCAGTACTCATTTTCGTTTTCACCAAGCAACTGTGCAGCTCTATCCCAGGCGTCTCTCTCAAACGGCAAAGCACACAGCAGTAAGGCTATCTGCTTTGGCTCCCAGCCTGCCTTGTTAATATCATCAAACCACTGCCAGTTACCCATGAACCTCCGACGCCAAGCATAGGCAGCAACGAACGACCAAAGTTTTTGATCTGCTATATCCAGTAAACCGGGTAAGAGTTCTGCATCAAAATCAGGTTGATCCATATCCGCCAGCACGTCACCCACTAGATGGGCATTAGTAACTGACCTAGCAAAATCTAGAACCTGAGGGAGGCCTCCTTCGCCCAAGATATCCCCTATGGCCGTTTTCCGTATTTGGAATAATTTCTCTTGTTCTTCCTGCCAGTCTCCATCGCCTTCATAAATATAAGCATCCGCATCTGAAAACAGGTGCTTATTCAGTAGGCTAGGGCTTTGGGGCGCTAATTGACTCGCTATTTCCTCGATAGGAAGCAGTGAACTATCCCCTAAGGACCACTCAGCATCTGGAAAACGGCGGTGGTGGGCAATTAATTTGCACAATGCTCCCCAAAGTGGCAAACGCTCTTCCTCAGAGAGTTTTAAACAATGATCAGATGCCAGTTTATCTCTCAACATTTCAGAGGCTGGCGATGGTAAGTGATCATAGTTACCCGCCAAAGACGCAAGCTTTAAGACATCGAAGCCCGCCTGCTCGACAATCAATTGAGCACAAAACCGGGACTGCTCCCAATATTCGTTATTCGTAACACCTTTCTCCCATCCATCAGGTACCGTTTCTCTCCATCTCGGTTTATGTGTTCCTGAAGTCGTTGAATGCTGATTTGGAAGTAAGCTATCCAGCAACTTCCACCCGACTTCGGGCTGCTCAGCACAGATTGTCTTAAGCGCTGCCTGTCGCTTTTCAATGGAAGCTAATGTATGTGGTAACCAGGGAAGAAAAATATCTTTCAGCGAATTACCGGGCCTATTTGCCCAATTACCTCCAGGGTCATGTGAGGCTATCTCTGCTAAAACAACCGCAGTGCGACTCAAGTAAGTTTCCTCCCAAGCGATACCCTCAAGCGCCCATAGAAGACCAGTAATATAGTTTCTGCCGAAAACCCCAGTATCTTCTTGTTCAAATAACGTATCAAAGGGAGAAGGTGTGGATGCTATAGCATTTTCTACAGCCGATAGAAACTCATCTGGACTCGCTTCTGATAAGATTGGTAGCAAGCTGTTCAGGCTACCCCAGCGGACCCAACCACATTCATCGAACAATTCACGCACTGATAACGCTGCAATAGTATCTGTCTTGTCCTGAGTGCAATTAATTAAAGAGGTTGCCCGACTACCAATAAGTGCTAATGTTTCCGCCAAACCCTTACGCAAATTGCCAGAATGCGGTAACACCTTTCCGTGGATTGCAGCAGCGTATTGCTCTTCACTAGGTAGCTCAAAAGAAGGATCATCAATTCTGAGAACCTCTAGGGCAACGGCTTTGAAAGTATCCAAGTGATCGTCAAAAAGCCTGCCTCCTAACTCCTGCCAGGATTTCAAGCGATCTTTGAAACACCATAAACCATTTTTATAAGACATCGGACAGTCATGAACTTGCAAGGCCTCTCGCAGACCAACTATCCAATTGCTGTAGTCCTCGCCAACTATCTGCGTAACAATCGCGATGTCTGCCTCATTGCTTTCCTTCCAACTACCGATTAAATTTGCCATTGCCAGCTTTTGAGCAGATGCGCACTGATTCCAATCAGTTGCAACCGGCTGTACCTCACTGTCACCTATTACTTCTTTCTTGGCTAGCTCTTTAGGTATATGTTTGACCTCAGGTTCTCTGAAATGGTCGACCAAATCATCAGGCAGAGTATCAAGAGTGATTGTCCCCGCGTATTGATTAAAGTCTTGTACCTCATTGACTATCTGGTACCAAATTTTATCGGGGATATCCTTATTGAACTGAGCAATGTGCGAATTCAGCAGTGATGAAATTACACTTCCCTTTTTCGCCAGGTCATAACCGAGAAGATGAAAATGCTTAAGGAACTCGTATAAATCCTGTTTTTCAACATCACTGCCGCTATTGGCGAAATTGAGCTGAGATTTAAAGGCTGTCAGTTTATTCCTGACATTATCTGAGCAAAAATTAGCCCGACCTACTTGGGTTAGAAATTCATCAGCGTCGCGTGTATGGCGGGCTTGTTCTAATAGCCCATTTACACCATCGGTATCGGTTGCATTTATTGGGCCTGTAATTAGAGCAATGACGTCCTTTCCTTTAGTAAAGACATCCGGATTATTAAAGTCATTCCAGGCTGCTTGAATAACCTCGGAAAATACTTTGCTCTTGGTGGTAATTGCTATAGAGTTTTTGACCTGCCCAAGTAACCGTCGGCGATCATTGTTTACTGGGTTTTCAACAAAAACAATCAGATCATCTGTGCCATAGCCTGCTACTGAGCCCTGTAGTTTTATTTCTACGATTGGCCATGAGGGTAGGCAAGGTGCATATCCACCACTTAACATTAAGGTAACAAATGTGGCCTGGATATTGGCCTCAAAACGTGCGCCACCACTGCCTGTTGAAAAAGGATTACTGAGCTGTTTTCCATCCGCTGCCATTTATTGAAATAATCCGTTTTATCTTGTTTTATTTTTTTGGTTTAGCATGATTTTTTGTACCAGTGAGGCTTGACTACACCCGTATAACATAATATTGCGCTTACGAGTTTTTGCTCACAGCCGAAGACAGGAAGTGGTGACCTTACTACTTGAAGAGAAAAGATAAATCGAGATACCACAGTCATTCTTTTCCAGTGAAAACGAGCATGCGCGTTTTGCTGCTTTGCCGTGCATGCTCTGCTGCAACGGCCTGTTCATAGTTCTCAAATAGTGAACGATTTTTCAGCATGTTGCCAGTAAGACGTGAGTACCGCCTCGTGACAAAACAAGCATCCTCGGCACGTGGCCGTCAATACACTGTATGTAATCCAGAAATTCAGAGCATGTTGTTCACATGATGCTATGGTGTACGAAGCGCCTGGCTAATTCCCACAAAGGTCCGCAATGTGCGCAAAGCAGCCATCACACCTACAACGCAATTACTGATAACCTGTCACTCCCCCACCACGATGAGCTTTTCAAATGACATTCTCAGCCCCCGAACGCGACGCCCTCCTCGCACTAAAAGGCGTCGGTCCCACCGTAGTTAAACGCTTTGAAGAGATCGGTATCAATACGTTTGCCGAGCTGGCCACTTACAATGCTGATGAGATCGCTGAAAAGGTAGCCTCCATGCTGCGCACCACCTGCTGGAAGAACAGTCCACAGGCCAAGGCGGCCATTAAAGCAGCTATCGCCCGGGCCAAAGAGGGCTTGTGATACTTAACTCATTACATCAACACAACTGAAAATCAGGACAGGAAACACCATGATCAGACCACGCACGGATCGCGATATTGAAGCCATTCTGGATATCTGGCTGAAAGCCTCCATCAAAGCGCATGACTTTGTACCCGATGAATTTTGGGAAGCTCAGGTAGAGGATATGCGTACCCTCTATATCCCCGCCTCTGAAACCTTCGTGTTCGAGCAGAACGCGGATGTTGTCGGTTTTTATTCTTTGCATGGAGACACCCTGGCGGCGATCTTTGTACTGCCAGAACTGCAAGGTCAGGGTATCGGTAAACAGTTACTGGACCATGCCAAGACACAAAAGCCAACGCTTAGCCTGTCGGTGTATACCGAGAATGAAGCCAGCTGTGGCTTCTACCTGTCGCAGGGCTTCAAGACGGTTAGCGAGCAGATCGATGAGCACACCGGATGCCCTGAATACACTATGAAGTTTGGTACTGCATAACCATCAAGGGACGACAAGATGCCAAGACGGCTCACGCAAACCAAACCCGGCACCCATCAGGCGATGAAGAACACCTCCTATG
>Ga0193959_1000839_pt1 | contig 12521 bp, 11 predicted proteins | sample FB_2_MG_FD_140333 | JGI IMG/M metagenome (GOLD analysis project Ga0193959, IMG submission 140333) | Microbial mat bacterial communities from the Broadkill River, Lewes, Delaware, United States - FB_2_MG | ecosystem: Environmental > Aquatic > Freshwater > River > Microbial mats | place: USA... | reverse complement strand
ATGCTGATAGCGCTGGGCGATCTGCGTTTTCATGCCACCGAGGTCGTAATGGTTCAGAATGACTTCCAGTGCTACCTGCTCATGGCTGCCGGTGTAGGCATATTGCACGGTGTCACTCTCGAGCGTTGTGCCCGCACGGTGAAAGTGGTGTTCCATGGCTAGGTAGCCACAAGTCGACAGGGGCTGGGTCAGGGCAACGCGCTGCGGCGGTGCGGCCGTTTCAGGTGTGGCAGCAAAGCGCACCACGGCACAGGTGTAGTCCGACTGCCCGTCGGCATCCAGCAGCTGCACCAGCGGTTCAACTGCATCGCTGCGCGCGTTCAGCACCACGTAGGGCAGGGGGCCGAGATAGGCCACATCCACCTGGTTGTTGGCAAAGGCTTCCAGCAGGTCGGCATAGCTGGCGTAGTAGCTCAACTCGAAAGGGTGGCCGGTTTGCTGCTCCAGATAGGTCAGAAAGGGCAGATAGACCCGTGTCATATGCTCAGGGTTGGACATCGGAATGGGCGCAAACTTGAGCGTGGGGGACGTTTGGGGCTGGGCGAAGAGCGGCGAGGCCAACAGTAGCAGTGTCAGGCCGGCAATCGACAGGAAAGGGTACATATCAACTCCCTTGGGCGGAGCATGCCCGGCACTGAATGTGGATGCGAATCTGCTTTTGGGTCTAAGCATATGCCAGAAAATATTGGCTGATAAGTGTACAACAAGTCCATTTATTATGTGTATCTATTTGGATACATATTTGCTCGTTGGAAAATGTCTATAGGTTGAGTGATGTCGGGCAGGCTCATTTGATATAGAGGCCTGATTGATCACGCAGGTGTGGCGAGAGAGCAAGGGGTGAGACGAGAACAGCTGGGTAGAATAGAAAGAAAAAGTAGTACAGAAAACAGCAGAAACAAAAAAGCCCCGCTTTCGCGAGGCTTTTTTGAAGAATTTTGGTGCCCAGAGGCGGAATCGAACCACCGACACGGGGATTTTCAATCCCCTGCTCTACCGACTGAGCTATCTGGGCAACGGGTGCGAATTAAACAGCAAAGCCGCAGGCCGGTCAAGCATTAATTTGAAATTATTTCGCTTCCGGCGGAACATAGCCCTCGGCCTGGTCATACTCCTCGCCGGAGAGGAATTTCTCCATCTCCTGCTGCAGATACTTGCGGCTGTCCGGGTCCATCAGGTTCAGGTGCTTTTCGTTGATCAGCATGGTCTGATGATCGGTCCACTCCTGCCAGGCCTGCTTGGACACGTTGTCGAAAATATTTTGGCCCAGAGCGCCGGGATAAGGCGGGCGGTCCAGTCCTTCCAGTTCCTGTTTGTATTTGCGGCAGAAAACGGTACGTGTCATGTCGATCTCCGGTGTCAGCTGGCGTAGCGTTCAAGCAGGCGCTTGACCGGGGCGGCCAGACCAATATTGGCGGGTTGGTCCACGTTATACCAGAGTGCCGGCGCGCCTTCCATGACAGAGTTTGTGGGGTCTTTAACCACGACTCGTGCTGGTGTGATGTCCAGATGATAGTGGCTGAAGGTATGGCGCACAGGCTCCAGCACTTCGGTGGCGGCAGGGTCCAGCTCCAGCCCAAGGGTTGCTGGTGCGTCACGCAGGTCGGCTACTTCGGGCAGGCTCCAGAGGCCGCCCCAGATACCGCTGGGCGGACGCTGTTGCAGCAGTACTTCGCCTGCGTCGTTACGAATCAACAGCATCAGCGTCTGCTTCACCGGCAACGTTTTCTTCGGCCGTGGAGAGGGCAGCTGGTCGGTCAGGTTCAGCGCACGGGCCTCACAGCCCTGCTGCAGTGGGCAAAGCAGGCAGCTCGGCTTGCTGCGGGTGCAGAGGGTAGCGCCCAGATCCATCATCGCCTGGGTATAGTCACCCACCCGTTGGTGCGGGGTGTTGCGTTCGGCCCAGGCCCAGAGCTCTTTCGTGACGGCCGGTGTGCCCGGCCAGCCTTCCACGGCATAGAACCGCGCCAGTACTCGCTTGACGTTGCCATCCAGAATGGCGGCGCGGTTGCCGGTGGCGATGGAGACAATGGCACCGGCTGTGGAGCGGCCGATGCCGGGCAGGGTTTCCATCTCGTCGACGGTCTGCGGGAACTCGCCACCCAGCTCACGACTGACGATACGTGCTGTCTTGTGCAGATTGCGGGCACGGGCGTAGTAGCCGAGTCCGGTCCACAGGTGCAGGACCTCGTCCTGCTCGGCATCCGCCAGATCATGTACGCTGGGAAAGCGCTCAATGAAACGTTCGAAGTAGGGAATCACCGTTTTGACCTGGGTCTGCTGCAGCATGATCTCCGAGATCCAGGTGAAGTAGGCGGTCTTTTCGGCCTGCCAAGGCAGGTCGTGGCGGCCGTGCCGGTCAAACCAGTCCAGCACGGCGGTGTAAAACTGTTCCGGTGTCATTTGCCAAACAACCCCTGCAGCACCTTGCCGGCACCCTCTTCGCCCAGTTTTTCCTTCAGCTTGTCTTCCAGTTTTTCACTCACTTTCTCTTCCACTCTGCGTTTGGCTTCCGCCTTGATGGCATTCGAGATAAAGCTGGTGTCCAGGCGGCACAGCCTGGCCGGCTCATCCCGGAAACCACCGGTGCAGTTGACCGGTATTTCTACGCCTTCCAGGCGGTTGTTGACCGAACAGCTCTGGTTGAACAAGTTATCCTGCAGGGTCAGGCCAATTCGGTAGTCCAGATTCTGCTGGGGCAAATTGATCTTGCCGCGGCCCGCGACATGCATCGCATCCAGCTGCGCGCTCAGGTCGGAATTGCTGACCACGCCGTTGATCAGGTTGAAGCTGGCGCTGAGATCGGCGAAGGGGGTGGCCTTGTCGACCTGCTCGGCGTCAATCCAGAGCGCGGACAGATTATTGATGCCCTGACACAGTGACTGGGCGGCGTCGATACCCTTGAGTACGCCCTCGGCCATGCTGAGGTTGGCCTTGCCGCTCAGGGAATTGACCCAGGCATGGATCGATTGGCCGCGCAGGCTCAGTTCGGCATTGGCGTTGAATTTGCCGGCCAGAGCATCAGTGTTGGCGAGATTGCTGAGTAGCTGGCCGATCGCCAGGTTCTGAATCTGTGGGCTAAGGCTCAGTTTCAGCGGGGTCTGGCGCGCATCGAGTCGGGCGCTGGCGCTGACCTGACCATCAAATACATGGGTGTTAAAACGGTTCAGTCGGATCAGGCCCTTGTCGGCGACCAGGCTGAGGCTCGGCTGGCCCAGCTGGATGTCATTGATCTTCAGGCTGGTGAGATCGACATCGGCACTCAGGTTGAGTGCGCGCAGTGGCGCCAGCGGAATCAGTTCTTCCTTGGGCCAGCTGTGAGTAGCATTGTGTTTGCCTTCGGCTGTGTCGGATGTGGCGGCCGCAGGGCTGGCCGGCTCCTGTTTGGGCGGCAGGTAGCGATCTGCATCCAGAGCGTTGCCCTTGAGTATGATCGCGACGGCCTGAGTGGCGAGTACCAGGCTGGCTTCACCGTCAAAACGGGTGTCGTCCAGCTGCAGCTGCAGCGGCTTCAGTTGCACGGTGCCGGCCGGGCCGCTCAGCGTGGTATTAAATGACAGCGCGCCAAGGGCCTTGGCATCTGCGGTCGTGGGTGCGTTTTGCCCCAGTGTTTTGAGCAGCTGCTTCAGATCGAAGCGGTTGCTGCTCAACTGGCCGCTCAATTCCGGCTGGCCGAAGTTGCGCAGGCTGAGTTCACCCTGGATGGTCAGCGGGTCGGCCTGGATATTCAGGTTGCGCAGATCGATCTGCTGTTCGTTCAGGCGTGCATCCAGGCTGGTGGCCAGCGTCAGTTGCAGGGCGGCAGGCAGGCCGGCGCCTTCGGTCAGCTCCAGCGCAGCGGTCAGGTCATTCAGCTGGTAGTGGTTGCTGCTCAGATCCAGATTGACCTGAGTGCTCAGGTCGGCCGTGCTGCTCAGCTGCAGCTGGTCCGCCGCGAACTGCTTGAGGGCAAAGCGCAGCTCGAGCGGGAAGCTGTTGCCGCTGCTGATCTGGCCCGAGGTCAGGTTCAGGCTGCTCAATTCGATACGGCTGTTGTTGCGTTGATCGGTATAGGTCAGGCCGGCATTGCGGACCTCGATGGCTTCGATGTCAATTGCCAGAGGCTGCTTGCCGTTGTCGGGTGCGGGCTGTTCGGACGTCGGCTTGTCCTTGCCCGCCGATGGCAGGGTGTTGGATGTCCAGTTATTGCTGCCGTCCGCTGCCTGCACCAGGTCCAGCGTCAGGCCGTCGATCAGCAAACGGTTCATCTGCAGTTCGCCGCTGAGCAGGGCGGGAATGGCAACCGATACTTCGGCGCGCTGAAGTCGGCCCAGCTGTGGCTTCTGCGGGTAGCCAACGCCCACCGCGTTCAGTTCCAGTGCCAGCCAGGGGTAGATGGACCAGCCGATATCGCCGTCGATCTGCAGTTCTATACCCGCCTGCTCAAGCGCAGCGTTGCGAATTTCATCCTTGTAATCGTTCGGGTTGATCAGTGTGGTGAGGGCTGCCAGTGCGAGTCCGATCAGCACGAGCAACCCCAGCAGCAGAGCGATAATCAGCTTGAAGGCTTTCATGGAAGTCCTGTCCTTTCCCCGGTATTAGACTAAGGGGGAGTATAGCGGATATGCCTGCTGCAGGGTGATGGCAGCGGATGAACCTGCCGTTAAGTCGTCGTTGGATGTATACTGAATGTTTTCGTAAACCCCTGGCGGAGAGAGAAATGGCCGAGCGTAAAGCCCAGGTAACTCGCAACACCCTGGAAACCCAGATTACGGTTGCGGTAAACCTTGATGGCACCGGGCAGCTGGATGTGGATACCGGTGTACCTTTTCTGGATCACATGCTGGATCAGATTGCCCGTCATGGCCTGATCGACCTGGAGATCAGCGCGATCGGCGATCTGCATATCGATGATCACCACACCGTGGAAGATATCGGTATTACCCTTGGCCAGGCGTTCAAGCAGGCGGTGGGTGACAAGAAGGGTATCCGCCGCTATGGCCATGCCTATGTGCCACTGGACGAAGCCCTGTCTCGCGTGGTGATCGATTTCTCCGGTCGTCCGGGACTGGCAATGGATGTGGAGTTTACCCGTGGCCGTGTCGGCAGCTTCGATGTGGATCTGTTCTCCGAGTTCTTCCATGGCTTCGTCAACCACGGCATGGTGACGCTGCACATCGACAATTTGAAAGGCAAGAATACCCATCATCAGGCGGAAACCATCTTCAAGGCGTTTGGTCGTGCCCTGCGCATGGCGCTGGAAGTGGACCAGCGTGCGGCTGATATCATGCCCTCCACCAAGGGGTGCCTCTGAGCCATGAGCAGCATTGCAGTTATCGACTATGGCATGGGTAATCTGCACTCGGTGGCCAAGGCGCTGGAACATGTTCAGCCGGGCGTCGAAGTGCGGGTGACCGCTGATCCCGAGCTGGTACGCAGTGCCGACCGGGTATTGCTGCCCGGCGTTGGGGCTATCCGTGATTGCATGGCCGAAATCCGTCGTTTGGGTGTGGATGCGGAAGTGCGAGAGGCGATCGCTTCAGGCAAGCCGTTTTTGGGCATCTGTGTCGGTTATCAGGCGCTGATGGAGTTTTCCGAGGAGAACAACGGTGTTGACTGTCTGGGCGAGTTTGAAGGCCGCGTCAATTTCTTCGGTGATAATCTCAAGGATGCCAGCGGTGAGCGTCTGAAAGTGCCGCATATGGGCTGGAACCAGGTCTACCAGACCCAGGATCATCCGCTCTGGGCCAATATCGAGGACGGCAGCCGTTTCTATTTTGTGCACAGCTACCATGTGCAGGCAAAGCAGCCTGAACTGGTGGCCGCGACCTGCAACTATGGCGTTGATTTCGATGTGGCGATTGCCCGCGATAATGTCTTTGCGGTGCAGTTCCACCCGGAGAAAAGCCAGAAAGTGGGCCTGCAGCTGTTGCAGAACTTTCTTAACTGGGATGGCCGTCCCTGAGCCTGATACGCGTCCGACAACTTTTGACTGATAATTCTGGATTCGAGCCGATATGCTGATTATTCCCGCGATTGACCTTAAAGATGGTGCCTGTGTTCGTCTGCGTCAGGGCCGTATGGATGACTCCACCGTATTTTCCGACAACCCGGTTGAAATGGCCGCCAAGTGGGTCGAGGCCGGTTGCCGTCGCCTGCACCTGGTTGACCTGAACGGCGCCTTTGCCGGTGAGCCGGTCAACGGCGAGATCGTTAAGAAAATCGCGGAAGCCTACCCGGATCTGCCGATTCAGATCGGCGGCGGTATCCGTTCTGCCGAAATCATTCAGGCCTATCTGGATGCCGGCGTGCAGTACGTCATTATCGGCACCAAGGCGGTGAAAGAGCCTGAGTTCGTCACTGAAATGTGCCAGCAGTTCCCGGGTCACATTATTGTGGGTCTGGATGCTCAGGATGGCTATGTAGCGATTGATGGCTGGGCCGAGGTCACCGACGTGAAGGCGATCGATCTGGCCAAGCGTTTCAAGAACGATGGCGTCAGTGCCATTGTCTATACCGATATCAGCCGTGACGGCATGATGCAGGGCGTCAACGTGGACGCCACAGTGGAACTGGCGCGTGAAGCCGGTATTCCGGTAATTGCGTCTGGTGGTGTGACCAACATCGACGATATCAAGGCGCTGGCCGAAGTGGCCGATCAGGGCATTCTGGGTGCCATCACCGGCCGTGCCATCTACGAAGGCACGCTGGATGTGGCTGAAGCCCAGACCCTGAGCGACGAGCTGACCGCCAACTAAGAGGTAGCGATATGGCACTGGCAAAACGCATCATTCCCTGTCTCGACGTGGAAAACGGCCGCGTGGTGAAAGGGGTTCAGTTCGTGGATATCCGTGACGCCGGTGACCCGGTTGAAGTCGCCAAGCGCTACGATGAGCAGGGTGCCGACGAGATCACCTTTCTCGACATCACCGCGACCCATGAAGGCCGTGACACCATGGTGCATACCGTGGAGAAGATGGCGTCTCAGGTGTTCATCCCATTGACCGTAGGCGGCGGCATCCGCACCTGCGAGGATATCCGCACCATGCTCAACGCCGGTGCCGACAAGGTATCGATCAACAGTGCAGCGGTGAAGAACCCGGACTTCGTGCGGGAAGCCGCAGAACGCTTCGGCAGCCAGTGCATCGTGGTGGCGATCGACGCCAAGAAGGTAAGCCAGCCGGGTGAGCCGGACAGGTGGGAGATCTTTACCCATGGTGGCCGCAAGCCGACCGGTCTGGATGCGGTGGAGTGGGCGAAAAAGATGGTTGAGCTGGGTGCCGGTGAGATCCTGCTGACCTCGATGGACCAGGATGGCGTCAAGAACGGCTACGATATCGGCGTCACCCGTGCCATCAGCGAAGCGGTACACGTGCCGGTGATCGCCTCCGGTGGTGTTGGCAACCTGGACCATCTGGTGGAAGGCTGTATCGAAGGCAAGGCGGATGCCGTATTGGCGGCGTCGATCTTCCATTTCAACGAATACAGCATTCCGCAGGCAAAAGAGTACATGCGCGAGCGTGGTATCGAAGTGCGTCTGTAATGACAGGGTGAGCTGCTGAGCCGTCAGCAGCTCACCCGGCAGGGGTCAGAATTCGTAGCTGAGCCCTGCCTCATATTTCATCCTGTCTTGATCGGGGCCGTTCAGATCCCGCTCGACCTTGAACTCGAACTCGAAGCCCGGCATGGGTGTCTCATATTCCAGCTGGATCCGCGCCTGCCAGCGCTCCTCGTCTTCCCAGTGCCAGTCACCTTCGTCAGCCGCTTTCTCGGCCTTGTTTTCCCGTTGCCAGGTCGGACCGGCCTGAACCTCCCAGCCGTCCAGCGGCGGAATCCAGCTCAGCCAGAGACCGGCCTCATACTGCAATTCCTGTTCGGCATCCTCACTCCGGCTGCGGGCCGTGTTATCCCAATGGCCAAAGCGTTCATGCTTGAGTTCCAGCCGTGGTGTGAAGAACAGGCCGCTGACGGAAGTCATGTACTCTCCCTGCAGCCGCAGCCGGCTTTCGTAGCCGGAGCCTCGCCCGGCTTGGGGCCTGGCATCTTCAGCCAGATCGGTGGCCTTGTATTCGATATCGAACAGGCGGTCGTGATAACCGTCCAGGCGCCAGTGATAGCCGCCCAGCCAGCGGCCGATGCCGTAGCTGAAACCAATGCCGACCAGCGGTGAGCTCTGCCATTCGGTGCGGCTCTTGTCCTTTTTCAGGGAGCCGTCTTCCCGGTATTCGCGTTTGGTATCGCGGGTGCGCTCGTAGCGCATGCCCAGACGCGCCTGCCAGTCGAGTCGATCATCAACCGCCTGGGTAAACAGCAGGAAGGTTTTGCTCTCGTAACCCTCCTTGTGGGCGTAGTCACGCTCGTCAAAACGGCCATCATCCTTGTACTGGATGGTGCTGCTGGAAGGCTGACGGGTGTATTCAAGGTCGGTTTTGAGTTCCAGCTCAAGTCCCTGGGCTGCTGTCGACAGCAGCAGGCCAAACATCGGCAGTGCGTACTTCATGGGTGGATTCCAGTAGGGTTTTCAAAGCGGCGAACGGCATCGGACGGTGCAGGCCAAAACCCTGACCATAGCGGCTGCCCAGGCGGCGGATGCATTCGCGCTGGGTGTCGGTTTCTATGCCTTCGGCCACCACTTTCAATTGCATGGACTCGGCCAGCGTCAGAATGGTTGCCACCAGCGAGTTGCTGCTGTCAGGCTGCAGTTCCCGAATAAAGCTGCGATCGATCTTGAGCCCATCGATCGGCAACTGGTGCAGGTAGCTCAGCGAGGAGTAGCCGGTACCGAAATCGTCGATCCAGATATTGATGCCGGCATCCTTCCACTGTTTCAGGGTCTGACGGCAGTCATCCAGATGACGGATCATGCTGGTCTCGGTCAGTTCGATGCTGAGGCAGTAGTCGGGTACCTGTTCGCGCTGTTTCAGGTCGGTCAGGAAGTCCCGTGTACTGGCCTGATGCAGGGCGGCACCGGAGATGTTGATGGAGATGGCAAAGCCGGGTTGGAGCGGCTGCAGCAGCATCAGATCCCGGATAGCCTGCTGTGCCACCCACTGGGTTACCGGTTCAATCAGATCCGAATCCTCGATAATCGGGATGAACAGGCCGGGTGGAATCAGGCCCCGCTCCGGGTGATGCCAGCGCAGCAGCGCTTCGGCGCCGCGTAATGAGCCGTTGCCGAGATCGATAACCGGCTGGTAGTCCAGGCGGAAATGCCCTTGCTCGAGTGCCGTGCGTACGCCCTGGACGATCTCGATGCGTTCCAGCAACTGCTGGTTCATCTGCAACGAGAAGAAGGTGTGCTGATTACGGCCACTTTGCTTGGCGGCATACATGGCGATATCGGCATTTTTCAGGATTTCGCTGCTGGTGCTGCCATCATCCGGGTAGATGGTGAGGCCGATACTGCTGGAAATATTGAAGTAGCGACCATCGATCAGGAAGGGTTCGTCCAGTGTTTGGGCAATGCGTGTGGCCAGGTCGGACAGCTGTGCGCTGTGCTGCAGGTCGGGGTACAGGGTGACAAACTCGTCGCCTCCCAGTCGGGCCAGCAGCACACTGTCTTCCTCGGGGTCGGACAACCCCATCTCCATCAGCAGACTGCGCAGCCGGGCGGCCGCCTCGAACAGCAGCAGGTCGCCCATGTCATGGCCGGCGGTATCGTTCACCTCCTTGAAATGGTCGAGGTCGATAAACAGCACGCCAAGGCGCTGCTGCTGCTGGCGGGAGTGTTCCAGCAATCGCTCCAGTGACTGCTGGAACCAGTGTCGGTTGGGCAGCTGGGTCAGGTTGTCCAGGTAGGCCAGTTGTGTGGTCTGTCGGCTGCTCTGTTCCAGTCCCTGGCGCATCTGTTCCAGGGCATGACCCAGCTGACCCAGTTCCCCCGACTGGCTGACTTCGAAGCTGACGTCGTGGTCTCCCTGACCGAAGCGCAGGCTTTTTTCGGCCAGCGCCTGCAGGGGCGCAAATTGGTTGCGGCAGAAACGGTACATCAGCCAGATAGTGGTCAGCAGCAACAGCAGTGAGAGCAGTATCAACTGCTGGAATGTTTGCCGTGCGGCGGTTTTGGCCTGCGAACCGATGAGGTCGCTATGATTGTCCAGTGACTGCAGGGCCTGGGTGAAGTCTACCCCCAGTGCCAGGTAGCCGGCTCGCTGGCCCGCCGTCATGACCGGCTGCAGCAGGTGCAGGGTGCTGTCCTGCCATGTGTATTGCAGGAAGGGACTCGGCTCTACGGGAGTCAGGGTGGTCATCGACAGGCCAAAGCCGGGGATGGTGCTACTGCCGTCATGCAGGAGCTTGCCCTCACGGCCAAACAGGTACACATATTCCAGACTGCGATGCTGGCGTACCAGCTGCAGCTGTTTTTCGATTTCGCTCAGATCCAGGTGATACAGTGGAATATCCAGCTGTGAGCCCAGGGTGCGGGTCAGCAACTGCGCATCCTGCTCCAGTTGTGATCGCAAGGCTTCGGACAGCTGTGTTTTGCCCTGCCGGATGGTGCTCGCGGTGAACTCTCCCAGGCTGTGGTTCAGGGTCAGCAGCATGGCGCACACCAATATGCTGGCGAGCAGGGTAAAACCGAACGTCACCCTGTTGGCCAATGACGCGAGTACTCGGTGGATCACGGCAGCAGCTCCAGATCCAGTTGCTGCAACAGGGCACGATGCTCGGCGGTGATCGGAGTCAGCCGTTCGGTCTGTTCATAGCGGGACAGCAAATGGCCATGTTGTTCCTGTTGCAGAGACAGCAGGGCCTGCTCCAGGGCGGCGGCGGCTTCGGGGGGCAGCGCAGGGGTGACCAGCTCGAAGGCACGTGGATAGGCTGGGGAACGATAAATAATTCTCATGTCCTGCTTCAATGCGTCGGGCAGGCGACCGGGAAGATCCCAGTCGCCATTGTTGAGGCTGCCGGCATCGGTGATTCCCTTGTGCACCCACAGCAGGTTATTGCGCTCGTTGCGGCTGAAGACAAAACCAACGTGGTTGGGTGGCACCGCATCACCGGGGTGAGGCAGGGCCTGCAGTGTCAGGCCCGCCTGGCGCAGGGTAAGGGCGGGCAGGTAGTAGCTGCTGAAGGAGTTGTGGTGCTCGAACGCGATACGGCGGCCCCTGAGGTCATGCAGGGTCTGCACGGGGCTGTCATGACGTACGTAAATCAGGCCGTGGTAGTTGCCCTGGTTGCGTTTCCATTTCAGCGCCACCGGCTTGGCCAGGTTAGCCTGCACCAGGCGGGCTGAAGTCAGCAGCGTTTCCGTGACCCAGTGGACACGCTGCTGGCGGATGGCACTCATCAGTGACTGGACGTCCGGGTACAGCTGCACATCGGCGCGATCAAAGCCGTAAGGGCGCAGTTGCCGCTGAATATGCTCGGCCATCGGCCGCAGCTGGCGGAAGTCCTTTTTGGGACGGTCGCTGATCTGTGCCAGTACCAGTGTCTGTGCCTGTGCCGAAGGCTGCACGCCGAAAAGCGTGCCAAAACAGCAGAGTATCAGGGCTGTCGGGTACAGCAGGGCCCGTTTCATCATCAGCAGGACAGATCGAGTTGTTATAGAGGTCTGATCCTACGTCAGACGGGGGCCTGATGCCAGAGTGCGACAGCGCCTGGCTACCCATCCTTTGATCTAGTCGGGACGAATCCGCAGAAAACGGGCAAAGCGTGGCAGGCCATGGCGGGTCAGACCGTTATAGCGGAAGGTGATCAGGCTGCCCGGTGGCGGCGGATCGGCCCGTTCGGCATCACTGAAACCGGTGCCGATACGCAGGCGGGTACCATCATCCATCTCGACCAGCAGAGACCCCATCAGGCCACTGTACTTGCCGCGACCAGGCAAGTGCTCAAGTACCCGCGCCTCGGCATCCTGAAAGGGTTTCAGCTTGCGAATATCGGCCGTGCGACGCAGCTGATAGAGTGCGCTGCTTCGGTGCAGCATCAGGCCTTCGCCACCCCGTTTGATCACTTCATCCAGCAGTGCCTGCATCTGTGCCTCATCCATGCCGGTGTGCTGACGGATGACCCTGAGATTGGGGGCCTGATGCTGCGTGATCAACTGGTTCAGTTGCGCCTGGCGCTGGACAAATGTGCCCGGCCAGTCGGGCAGGTCGAACAGCAGGTAGCGGACATCCTGCCACTCTTCGGGTCGGGTCTGGTGACGTTGGACAAGGCCTGAGAGGCGGGCAAACTGGCCGTAGCCAACCCACAGCTCGCCTTCCAGGGGGAATTCGGGCCAGCCCCTGGTAAAGCCGGAGGGGACATCGATCGGATAGCCATTGCGGGTCAGCAGACGGGTCCCGTCCCAGTAGGCACGGATGCCATCGAACTTTTCGCTGATCAGCCAGTTGGCGAGGTTTTCGGGCTGGTTGAGCTGGTCGCCAATCTCCATGCCGCGCATCAGTTGCAGCTCGGTGCTGGCGTGGCAGGGCAATACCGCAAGGCTCATCCACAGGATGGAGGCAGGGTAAGTACGCATGGTCGGTCCTTGATAGTTTGGCTGCCGGTCGGTCCGTGACCCGCAGCTAACAAAAAGGGCTGCAATTGCAGCCCTT
>Ga0193959_1000837_pt1 | contig 12548 bp, 8 predicted proteins | sample FB_2_MG_FD_140333 | JGI IMG/M metagenome (GOLD analysis project Ga0193959, IMG submission 140333) | Microbial mat bacterial communities from the Broadkill River, Lewes, Delaware, United States - FB_2_MG | ecosystem: Environmental > Aquatic > Freshwater > River > Microbial mats | place: USA... | reverse complement strand
GGATAGCCGGCAGCCAACTCTATGAATGCATGATCTGATGACCGCCAGTTTGAGGCAGTATGGCATTTTCATTACACTGATCAGCGCCAGGCTCTTATAACACTCACAACAAACACGAGCCTTTCAATTGCCAACTCACCTGGGTCAATCCTGGAGCTTCCAATGAAATCGCTGTACAAAACATCTCTCGCCGCAGCCGTTGCACTGGGCACCTGTGCAACCGCCCCCGGAACACTTGCTGCAGAGCCAAGCCTCGATATCAACTTGCGCACCCTGTATTTCAACCGCGACCACCGCGAAGGCCCACAGGACCGTGAAGCAGCCTCCCAGGCACTGCGTATCGACTATGTCTCTCCCTACTACAATGGCCTGATTGGCTTTGATGCATCCGTCTTTGCTGCATTGAAACTGGACGGCCACAAGCAGGACGAATATATCGGTATGCTGAAGGCCGACGGGGAAGACACCGACAGCTATGCCAAGCTTGGTCAGGCCTACCTGAAGCTGAAGCTGGGTGAAAACACCGAACTGCGCGCCGGCCGCATGTCGCTGACCAGCCCCCTGCTGTACGATGATGACTCCCGCTCCACCCCCAGCTCAACCCAGGCAGTCATGATTGACAGCACTCTGGGAGCCGCCAATCTGTACGCCATTTACAGTGATCGTGCGGTCAACATGGCAGCCACCAAGTTCGAAAAATACGAAGCCAACGGCGAAGACTATGATCTCTATGTACTGGGCGGCAGCTACAATTTTGCCAGCGGTCTCTCGGTACAGGTCGCACACGGTGTGGCCGATGACTACCTGCGCCAAACCTACATCAATGCCTCTTACCCCATCACCTTTGCCAACGGCAACCGTCTTGTGCTGGACGCCCACCACTACGACGGTTCGGATGACGGCGACCTTTATGGCAGCGATTATGACTCTACGCTGAGCAACCTGGCCGCTGGCTACACCGCCGGTAACCTGACCCTGACCCTGTCCTACCAAGCCATCGGCGGCGACAACGGCTATGACTACAGCTGGGATGGTTTCGACAACGACAACCACATCCTGATGACCTGGAACTCCGTTCAGTATCTGGATTTCAACAGTGCTGACGAACAATCCCTGCAGCTCCGCGCCGACTATAACGTCGCTTCTGTCCCCGGCCTGAGCTTCATGGCACGCCACACCGAAGGCTGGGATATTGACGCCGGTACCGAAGACGACCTTAAAGAGCAGGAAACCGACCTGGAAGCCAAATATGTATTCCAGAATGGCTCACTGGAAGGCCTCTCTCTCCGTGCCCGTGTAGCCCATGTTGAAAGCGAGCAGTTCAGCGATGTTGACGAAGTTCGCCTGATTGCCAACTACGGCTTCAGCGCCCTGTAAGCACGACTCTCAAAGAAGGCCTCGCTCGAGGCCTTCTTCGCATCTGCACGCCCTGCACAGCCATAAAACCGGCTGTGGTAATATAGCCGACACCCCCTCCTGAGATTTGCTACACACCAACAGCTACGCGCATTTTTTGTAGCCTTGCCTGTATAGCCGCTCAGCCGGACCAAACAGCACAAAGCGGGCAGAAATGAACGAAAACCAGACAGCCGAAAAGACAGCACAACCAGCCGTAAACACAGAGGTGGCACGGGATACAGTGAACCGGCGCTTCAGCGTTGCGCCGATGATGGATTGGACCACACCCGATTGCCGCGTATTTCATCGGCTGATGTCACGGCACACGCTCCTGTACACGGAGATGGTGACAACCGGCGCTCTGATTCATGGCGACGCTGCGCGTCATCTTGACTACCATGACAGCGAACATCCTGTCGCCCTCCAATTGGGAGGCAGCAACCCCAAAGACCTGGCTACCTGCGCCCGCATGGCACAGGACTGGGGATATGACGAGGTCAACCTGAACGTCGGCTGCCCCAGCGACCGTGTACAGAACAACATGATCGGCGCCTGCCTGATGGCGCACCCCAAACTGGTTGCCGAGTGCCTGGCCGAAATGCAGGCCGCCGTTGACATCCCGATTACGGTTAAACATCGACTGGGCATTGATGATCTGGACAGCTTTGAGCATCTGCATGCCTTTGTGGAAACTGTACGCACCAGTGGCTGCAACAGTTTCACGATCCACGCCCGCAAGGCCATTCTCGAAGGCCTGAGCCCCAAGGAAAACCGCGATATCCCACCGTTGATCTACGACCACGTGTACCGGATCAAGGCATTATTTCCAGAGCTGGAGATAATCATCAACGGCGGCATCAAAACATTGCAGGAGTGTGACACACATCTGCAACATGTCGATGGTGTGATGATAGGACGTGAAGCCTATCAAAACCCCTGGCCACTGCTAAGCCAGGCGGACAGTCGCTTCTTTGGAGACCCGCATGATATTCCTGGCCGCATGCAGATTGCAGAAGCCTTTATTCCTCACCTGGAACAGCGATTGGCGGCTGGCGCTCCGCTGTACGCCGTTGTTAAGCACCTGCTGGGATTGTTCCATGGCCAACGCGGTGGCAAACAGTTCCGCCGCTACCTGAGCGAAAATGGCCACACGCGAGGGGCTGCCAGCGATACCTTCCGGGCAGCGCTTGCACTGGTCGCGCCAGAAATAGATACGAACCTATAGACCTCAGATACTTTGACAGGACACACCTTGATGGATCAGCTGCAACAGTTAAAACAGATGACGACCGTGGTTGCCGATACCGGCGATATTGACGCAATCCGCCAGTATCAGCCGGTTGATGCAACAACCAACCCTTCCCTGCTGCTGAAGGCGGCTCAGGAAAGCAAGTACACCCCCCTGTTGCAGGAAGCCAAAACCTGGGCAAGCCGCAGCGAGCTGAGTGATGCTCAGCAGCTCCAGGCCATGACAGACCGCTTTGGCGTGCTGATCGGACGCGAAATCACGAGCATCATTCCTGGCCGTATCTCGACCGAGGTTGATGCACGCCTTTCCTTCGACACCCAGGCCACTATCACCAAGGCGCGTGAGTTGATCCGCCAGTACGAAGAGCTGGGCATCGCACGCGAGCGTGTACTGATCAAGGTTGCATCAACCTGGGAAGGCATCGAGGCGGGACGTCAGCTGGAGCGTGAGGGTATCAACTGCAACCTGACTCTGCTGTTCAGCTTTGCTCAGGCTCAGGCATGTGCCGATGCAGGCATCTTCCTGATTTCCCCCTTTGTCGGCCGCATCCTGGATTGGCACAAGGCGCGCAACCCCGAGGCCGATTATCAGTTCCTGCAGGACCCGGGTGTTCAGTCGGTCAGCCGCATCTACCGTTACTACAAAGCCCACGATTACTCGACAGTGGTCATGGGTGCAAGCTTCAGGAACATTGGCGAAATTCAGGCACTGGCTGGCTGTGACAGGCTGACAATCAGCCCTGCACTGATGCAGTCGCTGTCAGAATGTAATTCTCCGCTTGAGCAGCAATTGAGCCCGAATGTCAGCAGCGACGATGCCCGCAACCGACTGGATGAGAACGCATTCCGCTGGCTGATGAATGAAGATGTGATGGCCCAGGAAAAACTGGCCGAAGGTATTCGCAATTTTGCCGCCGATCAGGTCAAACTGGAGCAATTGCTCGCTCAGGCCTGAGATTAACGCAATGATCCAGGAGGACTGTCAGCGACAGTTCTCCAGGGTCGCAACCAGATCCTTGAAGGCTTCACGGTTGCTGTCGTTCAGGTCACTCAACACCCGGTGAGCATCAAGAATACGCGACCTGACCTCGTCTTCAGACTCTTGAACAAAGGGCACCTGCTTCAACTCACAACGACTGGCAGGCAACTCTGGCAACAGCACAAACACACGATCAAAGCCCATGCTCATCAGCACCCGAGTAATATCGTCTCGCGTGGAAACCAGCGTCGGCTTGGGCATACCTTTTTTACCCGCCTTGATCGCCAGCTTGGCAATCAACCCCAGCGAGGTACTGTCAATATTATCGGTCTCGGTCAGATCGACCAGGCTGTCGGTAATATCATCGCGCTGCAGCACGGCATCCAGGTGACGCTCGATGGTTGAGCACAGGGTCAACCGCACGTCACCCAAAAATTTCAACACGTAGTGTCCGTCACGACACGCATAATAGATCGCGCCATCACTCATAAAGCTTCTCTACGTACCCTCATGATCGCTACATCATCCGGGTTTTCGGCCCGTCCGGCAGGCATCATACTCTGCAACAGCTGCTCTGGCGAGTCCCACTCATTGGCACACTGCTGCAGCAAACGCTGCTCTTTCTGCTCAAGCGAATCGGCTGCAATAATTTCCAGCACCCCATCAGAAAACAGCGTCAGCTCAAAGGCACCGTCCAAAGGACAACTGCACAATTCAAACTCCGGCTGTTCAAACAGCCCCAGCGGCATCCCCTTCCCTTCAAGATAGTGCACCGCTCCTCCCTGGCGCAGAATCGGCAACGGATGATGCCCACCCACAGCATAGTCCAGCCGCGACTGTGCATGATCAATCAGGCCGACAAACATGGTCAGATGCTTGCCCAGGGAGGTCAGCAACATCTCCCGGTTGATTCTTTCCAGTGTTGATACCGGCGACAGAATGTCAAAACTGGAGTTGCGCCGATAATTCCGCAACAACCGGTGGGTCATGTTTTTCAGCAGCACCGTGACCAATGCCGAGGAGGCCCCGTGCCCTGATACGTCTGCCAGATAAAACAGGGTCAATTGGTCATGAATCGCAAAGGCATCAACAAAGTCACCGCTGAGCAGCAGTGAAGGCCTCAGGACGTAGTCCACATCCATCCCGTTAATCAACTGATGTGCCGGCGGCAGCAGGTTCAGCTGTACCTGCTGCGCGGCGTGCTGGTCTTCACGCAATTCATCAAGGCTGCGCTCCAGGCTATCGCGAAGGCCATGCACCTCCTCAATGTAGCGCGCACGCCTGAGCTGGCGTTCGACCGAGACAATAAACAGTTCGGGATGGAGTTCCAGCTCGGCGACGACATAGACATCATCGGCACCATTGCGCAAAGCGGCTACGAGCTGTTCAGCGGTCCCTTCACAAATCAGGGCGATCAAGGGCTTGGGACTCAGGCGCTGAGCAATAGCATCCATAATGACGCTACTGCCTATCGAGGCGAGATCAAAAATCAGCAACGAGACAGCAAAATGCTCAAGCTGCTGCTCAACATCGTCCATGTCTGAACAGTGGACCAGCCTGAGACGACGATGGTCACACTGTTCACAGAGCTCAAAGACCCTGTCTGTAGTATGGTTATCTGCCGAAAGCAGAATAACCCTTTGCTCATGAAGGTCCATCAATCAGCCATTAAGGTAAACACTGATATAGGACCCCAACAGTAGCGGCAAGAGGACAGGGTTGCAACTGCGGAAGCGGATTAAAAATCCTGATCATACTGTACGCTGACAGCACCATCATTAATCATGTATGCACGGCGCTGCAAATAGGCATCACGTACAAAGCTGTAGCGATCACCACTGATAATCTGCTCAGCCTTCAGCAGCCGCGAGCGCAGATCAACCAACTGCAAGGCATAAAGACTGTTACGCGTCGGCACGTCATCAACCAGGCCAACCGGGTCCAGATTAACGTCGACCACCAGAGCCGCGCCATCACGCACAGTCGATGCACCGATAAACGGCAGTACCAGATAGGGACCTGATTCCACTCCCCAGTATCCCAAGGTCTGACCAAAGTCCTCGTCCTGACTTTCGATACCCATGGGCGTCGCCACGTCCAGAACACCTAACAACCCAAAGGTTGTATTAAAGGTCAGGCGTGCAAAACTGCTGCCAGCATCGTCAAACTTGAATTGCAGCAAACTGTTAACAGTATCACCGATCTCTGCCACATTACCAAAGAAATTACTGACACCTTGCTCGACAATATCGGGGGTCACATATCGATACCCATTGGCAATAGGCCGCATGGCATAACGATCAATGGTTTCATTAAACTCAAAGACCGAACGGTTAAACCCTTCCCATGGGTCCTGTTCAGACTCCGCCACTGCAGGCAAAGAAGCCACAGCAGCACCCAAACCAAGCGCCAGAGTGCCTGTACGTAGCGAAGAAAGCCGCATAATTAATCCTTACAAATTCTGATGCATATGTAGCGCTATTCTAGCGGCGAGTCCTGCCGGAATAAAGCAAAGCCGCATATGTTTCCCCTACCGGCTAAAACAGAAAAAGGCCCCCGAAGGAGCCTTTTCTGCTAAGACACTAATATCAAATGATATTAGAAGTCTACGCGGTAACCGATAGCCAGACGATCGATGTACTTAGTCGGGTTCAGGTCTTCAGCGTCAGAATCGAAGTCGAAGTAGTTAACCCATACGCGGCCTTTTTTGCCCAGCTTGTGCTGAACACCAACAGCCCACTGGTTGCCTTCAGCGTTAGACTCGTCTTCTTCGAAGTCAGAGTAACGTGCCTGCAGCTGAGTCGCGCCGATCTGGTAAGTAGCAGCTACTTCCCAAGCGTTAGCGTCGTAAGCGTTGTTAACTTCCTGGTTCTCGTACTTGGCAGCCAGACCCAGATCGCCCAGCTGGTAAGAAGCAGCAACACCGTAAGTTTCGATATCGTTTGCAGTACCAGCAACGTCTTCCTGAACATCACCGTAGGAAGCGGCTACGTACAGACCACCCGCTGCGTACTTGGCAGCAACGTTGTAACCGTCAACATCGCTGTCAGCAGCGTCGTTGTCGTCAGAACCGTCACCAGCGATCACGGCACCACCGATCACCTGGAAACCACCCATTACCGGAGAGTGGTAAGCAACAGTGTTGTCTACACGCTTGTGAACGTTGTTGCCCAGCTGGTTCCACTCGCCTGCATCAGAAGTAGCAGAATCGAACGGAGAAGTCGGCAGGTTGATCAGCAGGTAGTGCGGGTGGTACTGACGACCCACCAGTGCGGTACCCCAAGAACCAGTCGCACCCAGGTAAGCCAGACGCGGAGCAAAGATGTTGCCATCGTTGTCAGTAGTGTCGACGTTAGCTTCCCAGTGGAACAGACCTTTGGTGTCGTTCAGACCCAGATCTACGTCGCCCTTGATACCGATGCGAGTAGACTCGTCACGCAGGTCCAGGTCAGCATCGTCAGCAGAGTGCAGAGCCGCACGGAAAGAACCGTACAGAGTCGCATCAGCCTGTGCAACAACCGGAGCAGTCATGGCGCCAGCAACAGCCAGAGCGATCAGTGACTTTTTCATCAACATTTCCCCTTCATTCAACATACTAGTAGTGAATTCTAGTTTTTCTTAGCACTCAAGGCGCTTCCAGAAAAATACTATAAATCCAGATTATTGCAAACCAGTGAATGTAAAAACCCGCGTTTTCAATTCAAAAGCCTGCGATGTTGCTGGCAATTAGCCATCCGTTGCGAGGCCTGAAGCTCGCGATGACAGAGCAACTACCTGATTATTTGGCCGCATTAGAGCATACACATGCGGCACGAACAACCCCTGAAAAATGCGGTAAATGAAGATTTCACCACACGCACTTGACCCCCATCAATCTGGATACAAAATATACTCTCTGTAACACTCAAAGCGTCTGCATAAGTTGACGCAGGCGCTTTTCAGACACGGTTTCTCGCGTCCCCAGCTGCTGGGCAAATAAGGAAACCCTATATTCTTCCAGCATCCAGCGCAGTTTGACCAGCTCAGCCGGCCGCTCATGCCGTGCATTATATTCCTGCTCTTTTTTGAGGAATTTGGTTCTCATCTCCCCAAGCTGCTCTGACCATAGACACTGTTGCCGCAGGTTGCGTCCATATTTTTCCAGGCGCAACTCGATCGCCGACAGATAACGCGGCAATTCCGGCAGCCAGTCATAATCCGTTTCAACCAGATAATGAGGCACCATCAGGTCAGCCAACTGCTGCTTGATATCATTCAGCACAGGCACTGCCTGCAGATTCAAACCTCGGCCATTCAGCTGCTTGTTGATCCTGTGCACTGACTGGTGACACTGGTAGATAAACCCACCTATCGCCTTGATTTCATCCTTGATGCCGCCTTTAACATTGGCCAGGCAGCGCTCGAACTCAGCCTGATTACGTGGTACGCCCTGCTCGGCAAGCTTTGCCGCCCGCATGGCAGCCAGCAACAAGGCATCATTCTCCAACGCCCGACGATCAAACAGCTTGCCCGTCAGAATCACACTTTCATTGAGCCGCACCAGCTCACGGCGTAAATACTTCAACTGCTGCGCCGGGAACGCCAACAACAGCAGACGCGCAACGCCTTTCATGGTTTGACGCTGAGCCTGAAATGCGGATGGCAGCACTTTCAGCTCAACGGCATCTCCCGTATCCACCAGAGCCGGCCAGGCATCAACCTCAATACCACCAGCCTGACGCAAGCTGACAACCTCTGGCAATTCGTCAAAGCTCCAACAGGTCAACCCTTGCTGACCCCATTGTTCGGATGGTCCCGACTGCAAAGCGGCTTCTGCCTGATCGCCAAAGCGCTGATTCAGCCGTTCCCAGTCACGCCCGGCACCGATGCAGCACTCCTTATCGTCCAGCAGGCGAATATTGAATTTCAGATGTGGCTCCAGCTCAACCTGACGCAACACCTCCGGCTCAATTCGCGTGCCGGTCATCCGCAGTAACTGCAATGCCAGTGCTTCGTACACATCACCTTCAGCGAATACCGCTGCCTCACAGAACGCCTTGGCATAGTTCGGTACTGGCACAAAGTGCTTGCGCAACTGCTTTGGCAGCCCCTTGAGGATCGCCACGATTTTTTCTTCCAGCAGCCCTGGCACCAGCCACTCCATACGCCGCACCGGTGCTACCCTCAGCAATGCCAGAGGCAAATGCAAAGTAACCCCATCGTCCTCTGTACCCGGCTCGAACCGGTAGCTCAACGCAAGGTTCACGCCATCCAGAGGCAAGGTATCCGGGTATAGTTGTGCGCTGACATGATCACTGTCCCGCTGCAGCACATCCGCTTCCTGCATGAACAGCGCCTGTGTATCCTCCTGCTCAACCTGTTTACGCCAGTGTTCAAACCCCTTGCCGTTGACAACATGAGCCCCCTTCAATGCCTCCAGACGCTCGGCATAGAACTGATACAGCTGCTCCTCATCAACCAGCAGGTCGCGGCGACGTGACTTGTCCTCCAGACTTTCCACGCTGGCCAGCAATGCCCGGTTGTGGGCAAAAAACGGGGCACTGGTACGAAATTCACCTTCAACCAACGCGCTGCGAATGAAGATCTCATGCGAGATTTGAGGGTCAATCGCACCAAAATTGACACGACGCTTGGGCACAATGACCACACCAAACAGGCTTACCTGTTCATTGGCCATCACTTGGGCACGCTTTTTCTCCCAATGTGGCTCTGACCAGGTACGCTTGACCAGATGCCGGGCCAACGGCTCTATCCACTCCGGTTCTATCCGCGCAACCTGATGAGCGAACAGCTGGCTGGTTTCCAACAATTCAGCTGCAACCACCCATTTGGGTGTCTTTTTGAACACACCGGACGCCGGAAATATTTTGAAGCGACGATTGCGCGCGCCCAAATATTCCCCTTTCTCCTGCTTGAAGCCAATGTGACTCAGCAAGCCTGCCAGCAATGATGAGTGAATCGCCCGATACTCAGCAGCATCGGTATTTTCCTTGAGCCCAAGCTCACGAATGCTGATATGCAGCTGTCGATGTACATCACGCCATTCACGCAACCGCATGAACGACAGGAATTGTTTCTGACACCAGCGCCGCAGCTGGCTCTGGCTTAACGCTTCGCGCTGCTCATGCCACAACTGCCACAGATTCAGCAACGTCATGAAATCGGACTCTTCGTCCGCATATTCCTTGTGTTTTTGGTCAGCCGCCTGCCGCTTGTCGTGCGGGCGCTCTCGAGGATCCTGCACACTCAACGCACTGGCAATGACCAGCACTTCCCGCAGCGCACCTTGATGAGCGGCCTCAATCACCATGCGGGCGATACGGGGGTCCACCGGCAGCCGGGCCAATTGACGTCCGGTTTTGGTTAACTGCCGTTTGTCATCTACAGCCCCCAGCTCTTCAAGTAGCTTGAAGCCATCATTGATCAGGCGTGTATCCGGCGGATCAACAAAGGGAAAATCGCGGATATCACCCAGTTTCAGCTGCAGCATCTGCAGAATGACCGCTGCCAGATTGGTACGCCGGATCTCGGCATCGGTAAATTCCGGCCGGGACAGGTAGTCCTCTTCCGAATAGAGGCGGATACAGACACCGGGAGCCACACGCCCACAGCGCCCGGCACGCTGATTGGCACTGGCCTGAGAAACAGCTTCCACCGGCAGACGCTGTACCTTGGAGCGCACGCTATAGCGCGATATGCGCGCCTGCCCGGGGTCGATGACATAACGAATGCCGGGCACAGTCAGGGAAGTTTCGGCCACGTTGGTCGACAGCACAATGCGCCGCCCCGCCTTGCGCTGTTCGTGAAAGACACGGTTCTGCTCCGCCAATGACAGGCGTGCATATAGCGGGATCACTTCGGTGTCCCGCAGGCTCGCCTTGCGCAGTGCATCTGCTGTTTCCCGAATTTCGCGCTCGCCGGGCAGGAACACCAGGATATCACCGGGACCACCACTGCGTTTGGCCAGATCAATCTCGATCAGCTCATCGACTGCCGCCAGAACGCCCTGCTGTAAATCCACGGCTTTTTCATCTTCGCCTTCCATCTCGTGCAACGGCCGATACAGCACATCGACCGGATAGGTCCGCCCCGAAACTTCAACCACCGGCGCATCATCAAAGTGCTTCGAAAAGCGCTCCAGGTCGATGGTTGCCGAGGTAATAATGACCTTGAGATCCGGTCGGCGAGGCAAGATCCGTTTTATGTAACCCAACAGGAAGTCGATATTGAGGCTGCGCTCATGCGCTTCATCAATAATCAGTACTTCGTACTGTTCAAGAAAACGGTCATGCTGGGTTTCAGCCAGCAATATTCCGTCCGTCATCAGTTTGACCTGGGTACTGTCCGATACCTGGTCATGAAAGCGCACCTGATAACCCACTCGCTCACCAAGCGGCGTTTTCAGTTCTTCCGCAATCCTGGCCGCAACCGTTCTGGCCGCCAGCCGCCGTGGCTGGGTATGACCGATCATGCCCTGACACCCCAGCCCCAGCTCAAGGCAAAGCTTGGGTATCTGGGTTGTTTTACCGGAGCCGGTTTCACCCGCGATCACGACCACCTGATGCTCAGCTATCAGTTCCAGCAACTCTGTGCGCCGTGCGGCAACGGGCAGATCCGGATACTCCGGTGTTACAGCGGCAGATTTCAGCGCCTGAACGCGCTCTATTGAAGACTCAATACGCTCAGCCAGCGCTGACAGCTCGTCAGGGCCAACCTCCTTGCGACGCTTCAGCGCAGTCAGTGCGCGCCGAAGCGGGAAACGATCAGCAATACGACAGTGTTCAAGCTGTTGCAGCAGAGAAGAGATAGTGAGAGACAAACTGGTACGCCTTGTCACGGGTGAATAAGTGGGCGCCCATTATCCATAATGACCGGGGGAATTTCTAACCCTCTGCGCGCAGAATCCCCGCCTGCTCTTTAAGCGCACGCCGACACACCTTGCCAATAGCGGTGCGCGGCAACTGCTGGCAAAACTCCACCGACTTCGGCACCTTATAGGCCGTCAGACGTTCTCGGCAGTAGTCGCGCACCTGCTTGATAGTCAATTGGGTGTTCGCCGGCACCACATAAAGCTTGACCTGCTCCCCGGTACAGCTGTCCGGCACACCGACTACGGCACACTCCAGCACATCGGGATGGCAGGCAATTACATCCTCCAGCTCACTCGGGTACACCTTGAAGCCGGATACATTGATGATCTCTTTCAGGCGATCGATGATTTTCAGTCGGCCTTCATTATCAATCAGGCCAATATCACCCGTATCCAGATAGCCATCATGCATCACGGCAGCACTCTCTTCCGCCTTGTGCCAGTAGCCATGCATCAACTGCGGCCCGGCTACCCAGATGCGCCCGGTTTCGCCCTGCGGCAATTCCTTGCCCTTGTCATCCACGATACACACATGGGTACCCGGCAGGGGCGGCCCCACCGTCCCCAGTTTCACGTGATCCGGCAAATTGACGCTGACAACCGGAGAACACTCCGTCAGACCATAACCTTCACAGATCTGCTGCCCTGTGACGGTCTGCCAGTGTGACGCGACCGAACGCGTCAGCGCCATGCCTCCCGAGATGGTCAGTTTCAATGCGGTGAAATCCATGCGCTGAAACTCGGGCTGCTGACACAAATGGATGAACAACGGGTTGATACCGGCCACAACCGTCGGCGACATCCGCTCCCAGGCTCGAACAACGCTGCGAACCCGGCGCGGGTCCGGCACCAGTTCGGTATAGGCCCCCAAGCTCATCATCACCAACGTCAGCATGAAAGAGTAAATGTGATACAGCGGCAGCGGCTGCAGCAAGATTTCCTTGCCCGGCTCACAGTAGCGGTCTATCAGCGTCCGTACCTGTGACAGATTGGCCAACAACGCCGCTTCTGTCAGCATGGCACCCTTGGCCGGCCCGGTTGTACCGCCGGTAT
>Ga0193959_1000833_pt1 | contig 12560 bp, 4 predicted proteins | sample FB_2_MG_FD_140333 | JGI IMG/M metagenome (GOLD analysis project Ga0193959, IMG submission 140333) | Microbial mat bacterial communities from the Broadkill River, Lewes, Delaware, United States - FB_2_MG | ecosystem: Environmental > Aquatic > Freshwater > River > Microbial mats | place: USA... | reverse complement strand
GCGGTAGTCATCAGGTCAATAAAACCTATACGGTCCCGGAAGGTGCGGCTGATCCGATGATAAACACGGCATCGGTGAGTTGTTCACCCGAAGGCTTCCCGAACATCCTGACGGCCAGTGATGATCACTCGGTCAACCTGTTCCAGCCAGCTATTGCAGCCGCAAAAACTGGCGACGCATTGTCTAAAGTGACCGATCCGGTTGACTACATCATCACGCTGAGCAACAACAGTAGTGCTGATACGCCCGCCATGATTTGTACCGCTACCGATTCGCTGTTGGGCGAGGTGTTTAACGGTACGTTGCCGGCCGGTGATACGGTGTTGAACCTGAGCCGAATCGTTCAGCAGGGTGACCCGGATCCGTTGGTCAACACGGTTACATTGACCTGTTCACCTGATGGCTTCCCGAATGTACTGAATGCCAGTGCAAGTCACAGCACCAACCTGTTCCAGCCGAGCATTGAAGTGGCAAAAATGTGTCGGGAAAGTACCGCCGAGGGCAGTAACAGCAATGGTGACGGTATCCTAACGGTTGGAGAAAATGCTCAGTGGGTATTCACCATCAAGAATACCAGCTCATCGGATTCACCCGACCTGGTACTGGACAGCGCACTGGATACCTACTTTGCCGGCTTGACCGGTTTTGCAGGCACTTTGGCGGCGGGTGTCGAGGATGAAGTTGTATACGACTATACACCGACCGAAGCTGGTGTGATCTCCAACACCTTCACCGTGCATTACCATCCGGACGGTTTCCCGAATGATATTACACATGAGGTCAGCCATGACTGCCCGGTTGCCGCACCTGGACCGGCTACCATCGTATGGGAGAAAGTGTCACTGAACGGTGAAGCGACCTTCATATTCAATGCCAGTAACCCGGCAGGGATCAACAGTCTGCCGCCGAGCAGCAGCCTGATGACGACTGTCAGGACCAGTGCAGATAACCCGGATGGTGATTCGCCGTTTACTACCATCCCGGATTACTTGACCAGTGGCTTTGCCAGTACAACTGACCCGGAAGCAGATCCTGCTCCGACTGAAAATTATGCAGTCGTAACCAAGTATGGTCAGTCTTTGACCTACATGGTTGAGGAGGATCTGGCTCAACTGCCAAGCGGCCCAACCTACAAGTCTGAGTTCGTTTCTCTTGAGTGCAAGAAAGCGACTGACTCCGGTTGGGAAGCTACCGGCACGATAGTGGATGCCAAGGCCACCTTGGCGGTTAGCGAGAATGACCTGATCTACTGCCGTTTCGTGAACCGTATCCTCTATCCGGGACCGGCCACCATTGTTTGGGAAAAACTCTCAGTCAATGGCACCGGCGAGTTCTGGTTCAATGCAGACAACCCGGAAAATGGGTCAGGTTTGCCTGAACTGCCGGTTAGTCTGGTGACAACCCTGCGTGCCAGTGGCTTTAATCCGGATACTGCATCACCCTTCGATACCATTCCGGATTACATGACCAGCGGCTTTGCCAGCACAACCGACCCAGAGGCCACGCCGCCGACAGAAGACTACTCGGTCTCCACCCGGTTTGGTGAGACTCTGGTTTACTCGGTTGAGGAAGATTTGCTGAGCTTGCCAGGCAATGCGTACTTTGAGGATGTGACCTGCATGAGGCAGGCGGATGATGGTCAGTCTTTCGAAGACTACCTCTATCAGACTGCTGTTGAAGGGTCGCAGGTACTACTGGGCGTAGAGCCGGATGATGTGTTCTACTGCCGCTTCCGCAACGTGTTCCCGCAGGACTTCCAGGGCTGCACACCGGGGTACTGGAAGCAGGAGCACCACTTCGGCAACTGGACCGGTTACGACCCCTATGTTCATACCTATGAGGGTGTGTTCGGTGTCGATATTGGAGATCCAGGCCTGACCCTGCTTGAAGCCTTGCAGGCTGAAGGTAACTCCGATGAGTTCCACGAAGCCTTCCTACGCCACAGCACTGCAGCGCTGTTGAATGCTGCATCAGGTGATGTGAACTATTCGTATATGACTGAAGCTCAAGTCATTGCGCTGGTTCAGGAAGCGTATGCCAACGGAACCTGGGACGAGATCAAGGTGCTCTTTGCTGACGCCAATGAAATTGGCTGTCCGCTGGCTCGTGCAGAGTTGTAAGCATTAACCGCCTGATCCTGCCTGGAAAAAGCAAAAAAGGGCAGTGCCGTTGGCACTGCCCTTTTCTGTGTTGCTTCGTTAGCGGTTGGGTCCCTTGCCTTTGCCGTTACCTGAGCTTGAATCGGAGCTGTTAAGCGTCACGGACACACTGGCGGTTGAGCTTGCCTTGCCATCGCTGATGACATAGCTGAAAGTGTCACTGCTCTTGAAGTTCTTCGCGGGAGTGAAGGTCAGAGTACCATCGGCGTTGATGCGCACGCTGCCCTTGCCGCCCTCGTTAACGGTAATGACCTTCAGTTTGTCTCCGTCCGCATCCCAGTCGTTGCTGAGCACTGCAATAGTGATTGCGTCCTTGGTCGCCATGGTTGCGCTATCGTTAACCGCTACGGGAGCTGAGTTGCTGGAGGAGGGAGCGGCTCCCACACTGATGCTGACCGTCGCCTTGGCACTGCCACCCTGACCATCAGTTACCGTGTAGGTGAAACTTGTATTGCCGGAGAAACCCTGCGCAGGAGTGAAGGTGAGCGTTCCATCACTGTTGAAACGGACAGTGCCATTGGCACCGCTGGTGCCGGAAACACTGAGTCGATCACCGTCCGGGTCAGAGTCGTTGGCCAGTACATCGATCGTCACCGGGGTTTCAAACGTTGTGCTGGCACTGTCATTGACTGCAACAGGCAAACGGTTACTTGCCGTTGATTCCACGACATAGGATGCGGTATCAGAAACGCTAGTCTGATGGCTGGTCGCAACCCTGACATCATAGAAGCCGTCGCTGGCGGAAGTGGCAGAGGTAACGGTGAGCGATGTTACTGCGGTTGCGCCAGGCTGCAGGCTGATTGAGCTCTGCTGCAACTGGGCTGACCAGCCAGACGGAGCCTGCTGCGACAGCTGGAAACTACTGCTGCCGCAATTGCTGCTGTCGTTGTTTTTAAGCGTAACGTTATAGGAGACGCTGTTGCCTGCCTCAGCCCATTGGCTTACGGGGGAGAGTGTCAGTGTGGGGGGGGTAGGTGTGCAGACCGGAGCCGAACCTGTCGCGATCTCGACTTCACTATAGCTGGCATCTACCCAGTTGGCGGCAATCGAGACGCCGGCAGTACTATCGGTGTAGGTTGCGCCCTGTGGCAGAGCAGCATCCCAGAAGCCACCGGAGCTGCCCGGGGTCATATCAAGCAGGTTGCTGCTGTTACCCTTGCTTTCATTGCCGGTATGTACGGTGATGCCGGTAGCCGCGTTGGTGGACGACAGAGCCGCGTCATACCCCAACAGCTGGCGTGACTCGAGATAGTACCAGTTCTGAGTTCCGGTAGAGGCGTCAATATCCTTGGCCACTTTGAGGGCAGCAGGATACTGGCCGCCTTTTGCAAACGGAGAGAGGCGGTACAAGCCATCCTGAGTGATGGTGCTGATACGTCCATCCAGCCAGCCAAGGCGGTCTTTCTGGTAGGCGTTAAAGTGCCCGGCTACACCTGACCCCATGGTATCCATGATGTCGCCGTAATCACTGACGGTACAGTTGCTTCCGGTTGTTTGGCTGCCACAATTCAAGGCATTTGAGTGGAACAGGCCAAAGGTGTGGCCGATCTCATGTGAATGCAGGCTCCACTTGTTGGAGCCATTGATCCAGGCAATACCAGGGGTGCCGCCCACAGAGCCCATTCCACTGAAACCGCAAGCGGAGTTACGTGGGAAGACCACGACATGCGTGCGATAGGCATCAGGGTTATAGCCTTGGCTAATAGCCGCGGCTTTTGCCTGATCAGCTATGGTGGTCAATGGGCAGGAACCGCTGTTGGTCGCAATGGTGCTCCAATTGGCAATATCGGCTTTGATGCTGGCAGTACCGTAGGAGTTCTCTTGCATGAAGCCATCCACATAGCCGTAGGTGCTGGCGATCTGCGCCTTGGTGTACGGCTGGCTCCCCGGGTCGTCCTGGAAACTGACAGGAATAACCAGGATACGCTGCTCTCCCAGGGCTGGAGAGGCTGCTTGCAGTGTGCTGCCACTGGAAGTGCCGCCTACTGCCATCAGCAGAGCGTCACTTTCATCGCTGTTCAAAACGATGTGTTCTTCAGTGTTGCCATTGTCTGAGGGGAAGAGAACACCTTGTGCCTTTACACGCCCCTGAGGTAACTGATCCGGGTCGTGCTTTTTGGCCAGATGAAGTTCAAAAGTATCACCAAAATCGGAATTCAGCAGATAGCGAAACTTGCTGTTATCGCCATTCTCTACATGAAAGACGGTCAGTTCGCCCTCCAGCTCAAGCTTCTGCTCCAGCTTCTCAAGCACTTCCGCTGGCATGCCTGCTTGTTTCTCTTCCGGAATAGCCGCACTCAACGCGGCAGACGGGTTGCTCTCCATCAGCTCAAGCAGGTGTGCACGGCGCTCTTCCGCCTTGGCAGTTAGTTGCTCCAATGCACGAGACTTTTCAGCACCTTTTGAATTGGCCCACTGCTTCTGCAGCGCCATCAGCGCCTGTGTGTGATTGAACGCCTTCTGGCGAGCTTCCGCTGCCTTGGCATTGGGTGCAGTAACAGCGGCATTGCCGTGCTGGTGCGCATGATTGGCAGCAGCCAGAGCGGGAAGGGTAGTGAAGCCCAAGGCGGCGGTGATACCGGCGGTCATCAGTGAACGAGCAAAAGCGGGCCGATCAAGGCGCATGGATCTCTCCTGAACAGTGATAAATCGGAGCGATCCTCCAGCGGCGGCATGGCGCATCTCTACTTCGGCAGTTCGGCGAGTCCTTCAAGTGCAAATGATATGTTGCACTCGTTGAGTCCCGAGACTTTGCGCTACCCGCTAAACGGGTTTTGCCTTTTCGGTAGAGGATCAGTCATTCAGTTGTGTGCCCAGGTCAGCCAGCCGGTAATGCGGTTAATGTTTCATTAAGAAAACACGGTATGTTTATCGTTTCTTCCATGAACTCCAATAGTGTTATTTCAATGAGGTAACGGCTTTCAGCTTGGCTTTTTGTAAAGGGCAGCTATCAAATCTGATTCGGGAGTGATAATAGCAGGGAGTTTTTTTCGTTTTAAGGGGGCGGTTTATTGTTAAGTTTGAGTACATTTTAAATTAATGAATCATTATCTTTACAAAAAATACCAGGATCATAATTTCGTGTTAAATATATGAGTCAACTTGAATGATTAATCGGAGTGATAAGGTTGATTCTGTGTTCTCCAGGAGACGAGTAAAAGATGTATTGTTTCATTGGATGAACACTTTTTTCATATTTCATGTGCATAATTCATATAGATTTTTTTGTTATAAATAAAGGCGTTGAGTATTCTATGTCTCCAGCCCTGAGCTGGGATAGGTTTATTACCTTAGGCCAGTCGTCCGTATGGCTGTGCCCTCATTCCATATAACAAAAAAATATAAATGTTTTTTTGAGTGGTCTGGAGAGTAAAGTGTAAAAATAAAGTTTCATTTTAATTCATATGTGTTGACTAAAAACTACACTTATAGGCTGTTTTGTTTCATAAATTTTACATTAATGGTATCTGTTATCTTAAAAGTGTTAATTAAATGAAATGACCTGAATTTTTTGAATTAATTGTGAAATATGGATGCAGTCGCTGGCTATTAAAATTAACAAACTCTGCTGATATCATCCGCGGCCAACACTGGATGGGATATTTATTGAACATCTCGGCGTTATACGGCTTTGGATTGTTTCATAAACGTTTCACGTGCCTCCCGTAGCCGATGAAGCCTGTTCCGCCAGTGTGATAAGTCAGTTGGGCGTTGGGCTACCTCAATGACCCTTAGCCGATGTGCTCTCAGCTCAGGGCACAGACGATAGATCCTCTCCCGAAAAGGCAATGTTCCTGAGTATGTACCAAGGGGCAGCGCAAAGTTACGGGCTTGTGGCCAAACGGGTCGTGAGCAGCCGGACTGCCGAAGGAGAATGCTCTCGCTTCATGCTCGAGAGGATCTTGCTGAACACACTATTCAGGAGGTCCGCTCAGAATGCGTTCATCTTTTGCTCGAAAGTTTCCCCTTGCGCTGGCAACAGCAAGTATTACCGCCGCTATCGGCACTGCCTCGCTACCGGCTTATGCCGCCGGCAGTCATACCCACAGCCATGTTGAAACGTCTGGTTCCGCTCTTGCTGTGGCTGGCGACAAGGCTCAGCAAAACAGCCGGGCTCTGATTGCGCTGCAGAAGCGTTGGGCAAACGCACAGGGCAAGGACAAGTCGCAGCTTCTGGAACAGTTGCAGGCCAAGGCGGGCGAACGGCGTGCGCACCTGCTGGAACTGATGGAGTCCAGCCCGGCTCAGGCGCTGGCTGCAGCATTGCCTGAAGCACAGAGAACCGGAATGCCGGCAGCAGTGCTGGCGAAGCTCGAGCAGAAGTTTGAGCTGGAAGGTGAGTACGAGGCGGTCTACGAAGACGATTTTGAAGCGGGTAGTGCCCGATTGCATCAGTTCGTTAACACCCCCTTTGGTGAACGGTTCGAGCTGCATATCGCAGGCAAGCGACTGGGAGCCGTGTCAGGACAGAAGGTTCGGTTGAGCGGTCTGTTGTTCGAACAGGAAGGTAGTGCTGACGACACCAGTGGTGAGCTGCTGCTGGACGAAAGCGGTATCCTGATCATGGGCGTTACCGGTGGTGATAACGGTGGTACTCCGGGACCGCTGCCGAACACCTTTGGTGAGCGCAAGGTTGCAGTGATGATGGTCAACTTCCAGGATGTGCCGGACGAGCCCTGGACCGCCGCGCAGATGAAAGACATGTTTTTCAATCAGGCCAGCGACTTTTTTAAAGAGAACTCATATGGCCAGACCTGGTTGAATGGCGTTGTCTCTGGCTGGCATACCTTGCCACTGAATGGCAAAAGCAGCTGTCCCAGCAACTTTCAGGATGTTGCCAACTCAATGGCGGAGGCATCGGGCGTTGATTTGTCAGCCTATGACCACCTCGTCTATGTGATTCCGCCGACGAGCGTGTGTGGCAGCGATTCCAGCAGTGTGGGCGGCACACCCTCGCGTACTCGTCTTCGCTCCGCAGGTGAGTTGCGAGTCGTCACGCATGAACTCGGTCACGCGCTGGGCCTTGGGCATGCCAATGCTCTGGATTGTGAAGGCGGTGTTCTGGAGTCCAGCTGCCGGGATACGGCCTATGGAGACATCCATGATGTCATGGGCAAGAACTTCGGCCATATGAACGCTTTCCACAAAGAGAAGCTGGGCTGGCTGGGGTACAACCAGTCACCGCCGGTCACAACGGTAACCACGAGCGGTACCTACGTGATCTCTCCACTTGCAGCTGCCGACGGCAAGTCAAAGGCACTGAAAATCCGGAAAGGGGTTGACGCTGCTACGGGCAAAGACAGCTGGTACTACCTGGAATACCGCCAGCCGGTTGGCTATGACGCGGAACTGTTCGAGGATAAACCGTATTACTACCCAGACCAGCTGGCGAACGGTATCGTGATACACAGCGGCGTTCATGATGCCTACTACAGTTACATGCTGGATATGACGCCGGACAGTGCCAGCAGCACGGTCTATGATCTTCAGGACCCAGTTCTTGAGATCGGATACAGCTATTACGATGATGTCGCAGGTGTCACCATTACGCCGCTGAGCAATGACAGTAACGGTATCAGTGTTGATATCAGCTTCAGTGGTGGTAGCAGCAGTGGTGGCACTGGCGGTGATAGTACTGGAAGTGAAGGCTCTGGCGGGAGCAGTACAGTCAACAGTGCACCGGTTGCCTACAACGACAGCACCAGTACGGCCTATGAGACAGCGGTAACGATTAATGTATTGGGTAATGACACCGATCCGGATGGTGATGTGCTGATGGTTACGTCGCTCAGTGGCGTGAATGGCAGTGCCACCATCACTGGCTCCGGTGCTGTCAGCTACACTCCGCCCAGAGGGTTCAGTGGTACCGAGACCTTCAGTTATACGGTGTCTGATGGCAATGGCAGCAGTGATACGGCAACCGTTACCGTCATCGTAGCTGAGGATACGAGTGGCGGTGGTGACAACAGTCGCCCGATCCAGTTGTCTGGCAGTATGACCAAGCACAAGGGAACCAAAATCGTGAACCTGAATTGGTCCGATGTATCGAGTAGCTCAGTTCGTATCTATCGTGATGGGGTTCTGCTGCTGAACACAACGAATGATGGCGCTCACGAAGACCGCTTCAGCGGGAAAGGGACGCGAGACTATCAGTTGTGTGAAGTTGGCACTGATCGCTGTTCATCGGTTGTGACAATTTCCGGTTAAATCAGCGGGTCACCCAAGAATGGAAAGGGGCGATGCCAATTGGCATCTCCCCTTTTTAATCCCGACCGCTATGGCTTAGTTAGGCGCCATAAGGGACAGTGGGTGCGGATTTTCATCCGGGCTTGGGCATTCGGATGGTAACCCTTCTGTATTGGAGTAACAGATAGAACAGTCAGCCGTATCGGACTCGGGCCCTACCGGGGTTCCGGAGAAGTAACCGGCAGCGGTAACCGAAGCGGTATTGCTGAACAGGGCTTCTGGATCATCCCCTGCCAGGTCATCGAAGACCGTAAAGACGGAGTACCAGCTGACGCCATTTGCTTCACCCATGGTCGGGCCAGTCGGCGCGGCGGGGTAGTAGCACAGAGTTTTGGATACGGACTCACCCGGTGCCAAATCGCCCAGTTCCATTGGTGCGGCAAGCGCGACGGTATCAACCAGCATAACGTCGGTCAGGGTTTCATCTACGCCCGGCGTACCATCGTTCCACACGGTCACATCCACACAGGCCTGAACAGCCAGCGCAGGCATGGCATCAACCGTTACCTCGACCAGCCGGATCATCGGATCACCACATTCTTTGCTGATCTTGATATCAGGCGGGGCAAGATCATCACAGGTAGACATGCTGTCATCCCAGACCTTGGGCTCATTCGCGTACTCGGTATCAGCTGTAATCTTGATATGATTCGGCTGACCACCCAGCGGTGCTTCAGAGGTGCACTGTACAACCAGAGCGGCATCCGCGTCTTCTGCCAACGATAGTCCAGGAATCAGAGTCTTGCCGTCAATATCGGTGGCATAAGACCCTGTAATTTCACAGCTGATTCCGGCCATATCATCCAGGGCTTCTTCTACATAGAAGTTGCTCAGAGCTCCATCCCCTGTGTTGTGCACCTTGACATCGTAGGTGTAGATAGCACCGCCTGTACCGTTATTGATTGGTGTCGGAGGGCCGTCACGACACTCCTTGTTGACAGTGATTTCCGGATCAGGCAGTACCGGGACATAGCAGAAAGAGATATGGCTCAAGCCATAAAACTTGCCGTTATTGTCATTCACCGGTGAGTGCAAAAAGTTATCTTCAGACACACCGGGGTCCCCATAGTCATAGATATTTGCACCCGGACCACCTTTGACCACGATATGCTGCACCATGCTATTGGATGAACTCCAGTCGAATGCCTGGCCAGCCCCCGTATTGTATGAATCGACTGTAACTTTCATGGGCCCATCCGGGTGGTTACCCCCGGTATAGGTACCGTCAAACGATGAGATCTTGAATTCGTACGATCCAGGAAATACGCTGGCGCAGGTGGGATTACCCGGCATATATGTAGGCTGGATTTTGTGAATAGTGGTGGGTGGCCCTGCTTTGTCCATGTCATTCGCATTTGCGAAAGGTTTCGCATGTACTAAGGGCGCTACCCCCATGGCGGCTATCAGAGCCAAGGGCATACATCGCGCCCACTGCACTCGTTTCAGAAGGGTCATGAGAAAATCCTCCACTTGAGAGTCGGAAAACCCGCTGAATACACCGGTCTTCCATTGCCTCGCTTGCTGTGCTGCTGCCGGTCCATCGAGTGCCTGGTTGGATGCGTTGGATCGCTTGTCAGCTCGATTATCCGAAGGTGCGACAGCAAGGGATATGTCCTCTGCACCAGTACACAACAAAAGCGATGGCTGTTCTGAGGACCGGAGCCAGCATACTCATCCTGACCGGGCGCCTCTTCCTTACCCGCAGGCCGAACTTGGTCGCTGCAGGTACACCAAAGCCGTTAGGTTTGGCTGACTAACTAGAAGCAATAGGTGTGCCATTATCTCAACATATTGAAACTAAAGGCTTTTATTTTTGTTTCACAAATTGGATAGTTCCTGGAATGTAATATCTGTAAAACAGGCCGGTTGGAATGCATCCATAATTCACTGATTTGAAAGAGAAAAAAGAACTGATTCGATTAGTTAACGTATGTAACCTGCGTACCTGCTTGTTGATCCAACTGTAGATACGCAGGTGGAGGGGAAATGCATTTTACGGGGTGTTAATGTCCAGCAGGGCGGCCAGTCGCTCGGCCTGCATATAGCCTGGGATCAGGCGGCCATCGGGCATCAGCAGGGCCGGTGTGCCGGTTACGCCCACTTTACGGCCCAGCTCGAACTGAGACATGACCGGGGAGTCACATGCCAGCGGCTCGATACCCTTGCCGTCTTTCAACTGATTCATACCGGCCTGGCGCTGTTCAGGTTCGGCACACCAGAGTGACTGCATTTTGGTAAAGGCCGCCGAGTGTTCACCGCCGCGCGGGAAGGCCAGATAGTCGACTTCAATGCCCATGGCGTTCAATTTGGGAACTTCCTTGTGCAGCTTGCGACAGTAGGGGCAGTCGACATCGGTAAATACTGCCACCCGTGCCTTTACTTTGCCTTCAGGCCTGAACCTGATCATGTCGGCTTCATTCACTGTAGCAAGCAACTCATGCCGGTAGATGTTCAGCCGCTTTTCGCTCAGGTTGGTCAGCCCTGTGTTATCAGCCCGATACAGTGTGCCCTGCAGCAAAAACTGTCCTGACGGGTCGGTATAGAGCATGGTTCCTCTGCTCAACATAACCTCGTAAAGCCCGGGAAAGGCCGATTCCTCGACCGAGGATATCTGGATAGATGCATCTATCTTGTGCAGCTGTTGTGTGATCCTTGCCGTAGCGCTCTCTTCGGCATGAGCTGCGTTTATTGTCACAAAGCTGTTCAGCACGATGAACAGTGTGGCGCCGGTGTACTGTAGTGCTTTCATGGTCAACGTCTCCTGGCAGTGATGTCTGGAAAAGTGTTCACTGCCTCGGATGGATTCAATATTCGCGCCTATTTTTTAACTGTTTGATTTGTAACGATCTATAAAAAGAGTTCTATGACCTGTCGGTGCAACCTGTAAGGCCTGTGTTACGGAGCCGGTCATTCAGGATAAAAAAACCGGAAGGCATTGCCTTCCGGTTTTCGTGTTGCGGGGTCCTCCTTTATCCTTCGGAATCAAAGACCGTCATGCTGCCGAACTCGTCACCGATATAGAGCGGCTGCGAACAGGATGTGTGGAACTGAATGGTTTCATTCGGAACGAAACCATTCGTCGGAACGTCCTTGTACAGGTAGAAGGTGTGCCGTGGTGAGATACGGTTACGGGTCGCACCGATCTCGATCACACTACCCACGTCAACCCATCCACTGAACTGCTCTCTGCCTTTATGATCGTCCACGATGATATAGGCTCTAGCCGGATCCAACGTTCTCCAGTCAGTACCATCCGAGATTTTGAAGGACTCGTTGCTCTCCTGACTGTTATCGTCATCCGGATCACCTTCGAACAGCATATAGAGGAGTTTCGGTTTGCCCGTTTCGCAAATGTCGCCTCGGACAAAAACCTCCTCAGGATCGGTGTCTTGCACCGGACATCCATCTGCCGTGCATTGACCAGTGACGGTGCCCAGGTTTTCCAACAGGCCCCGATCGCCTTCCATCACGGTGTAGTAGACCTCGACGGAGCAGTACTCGGTCGGTGCCAGACTTGCCGCGCAGAAAGCGCCGACGGTGTTGGTCCGGTCATCGTCAACAGTGACATCGGTCAGGGCCATATTCCCTGTGTTGGTCGCTGTGATGGTGTACGTCAATGTGTCGCCAACACTGATATTACCGTCCCCATCCGCATCGTTACTGGATGTATATACCTTCAGGGCGGTGATATCCGGGAGCTGTTCCAATGGCACAGTCTCGGAATCCTGTACCTGGTCGGTTTGGTTACTATCCGCAGTAGCGGTGTTATCGACCTGGCCAGCTTCGATGTCGGCCAGAGTGATGTCATAGGACGTTACCAGAACACAGGTAGCTCCTGGGGCAACCGGGCCTGCGCATGTAATGCTTTCACCTGTAAGGTCATCGTCCACGGTGACATTGGTCAGGTTGGCGCTGCCGGTATTGGTCGCAGTGATGGTGTAGTGGAGGCTATCTCCTACGGTATCCGTACCTGAGCCATCTTCATCGGTTTTACTGTTGAAGACCTTGTCGATGGACAGGGCAGGATTCAGTACAGGCACCTGCTCCGGATCATCGGCGGGCGGTGTCTGATCACTGTCACCGGTCCCGATGTTGTTGATTTCGCCGGCGGCGACATCCGCGGCGGTGACCACGTACTGGACATCGACGGAGCAG
>Ga0193959_1000831_pt1 | contig 12575 bp, 7 predicted proteins | sample FB_2_MG_FD_140333 | JGI IMG/M metagenome (GOLD analysis project Ga0193959, IMG submission 140333) | Microbial mat bacterial communities from the Broadkill River, Lewes, Delaware, United States - FB_2_MG | ecosystem: Environmental > Aquatic > Freshwater > River > Microbial mats | place: USA... | reverse complement strand
TTTCCTGAAATTACAGCTTTCATATTTTTAACAACAAAAGATGAAGAGATATTAGTATCAGTTGTATCTTTAGCAGTTTCTTTGTTTACATCTAAAGCATAAACAGCACCACATTTATTGTATTCAACTTTAATATCATTGTTTCCACCTAAGTCATACTTAGTATTATCAGAACCAGATTTTTTATTATCTTCCATTCCTCTTTCAACAGCACTCATTGCAACATATAATTTGCCAGAGTTTTCATCGAAAGTAATACCTTCTTCTTTTCTAAACTCAGTAGTTGCACCCATATATGAAGCATATCTTCTAGTTTCTAATCTTGAAGCAACTTTTTCCATACCAGGTTTTAATTTTAAACACTCAAAATAAGCACTAGTATTAACTGCTTTAAATCCAGTAGGACAAGTTCCATCTTCATTTCCTGAAGCTGTTTCAAAAATATCAGAGAATACTTTTGCATCATTTGTTGTAACATCATTATCAGGGTCTAAGTGAGTTCTAATTTCAGCATCTGTTGCATGACCTAAATTTACCCAAGTAATATCAGCTTCACCAGAACCAACACCTACTTCTGAAGTTTGATTCCATTTTGCAGCATATAATGTACCAGCAGATAAATCATTTGCTGTATCAGCTACATACATAAATAATCCTACATTTGTTCCATCATCTGAAAGGTATACAGTTTTATTATCTGGCATTACATAAGATAACTCATGAGACATTCTTCCCATAGAGTAATGTTTTGCATAAGTTGGGTTTCCAGCATTATCAACTGTTACTTCAGGAGTCCATCCGTAATAGTATGGAGACATTTTTTTAGCATCACCTTTCCAGTACTTAGCTACCTCATCATAATATTTGTTTCCAGTTAATCCTGTAGTAGCATCAGCACCTGCTTCAACACTTCTAGCATTTGGTTCATACTCTTCACTACCTAAGTGAGATTCCCAAGGAGTTTTTTGACCAGCACAATGAACAAATCCACCAAACTCATCTTTTTGAGAGATAAATTTTAAACTATTTGCTTTAGGAGTTAATGCTCCAGTTGTTGTATTTTGTTCTAATTCAGCCATATAGTAAGAACCAACTTGACACTCAAATTGAGATACCATATAGATTTTTCCATTTTTATTTAAAAATGAAGTATAATCAAGCCCTGAACCTACACCATCATTTGTACCATTACAAATATAGTTACTTCCATCTGTAAAAGTAATAGGTGTATCAGTATAATCTTTTGATAAACCAAAAACTTCACTGTTATCAGCATATCCAGTACTCATAATAGTAGTAAATCCAATATCTTGTTTTTTACCATTTACCATAGCTTCGCTAGAAGCTTGTTGTACTGTTTTAGTTTCATTTGTTGTAGGAGTTGGAATTTCTTTAAATTTAATATCAATTTTATTTGCATATTTAATGCTATTAGAAAAATCTATAGCAGAGATATTTTTTTCCATCTTTTTCTTTAAATCAGCATCAATATCAGAACTTTCTAACATTTTTTTCTGGAAGTTTTCAATAGATGAAAAGTCAGTGATACTTTTTGTTTGTGTTTTATAAGTATCTGTAATCTCTACATTATCAGGAAGAGAATTTACATCAGTTGTATTAGTCCCAGCTAAAACATAAGCTTGAAGTGCATCAAAATCAACCCCAGTATTTGCAGCAGCTAATTTTGCAATTGTGATTTTATTTGAACTTGGAGTAATTTTTAAATCTTTACCACCAATAGTAAATGTACACTCATCACCATCATTATAGTTAAACTCACCACTTGCTGATGTAACTTTTGAACCTTGTCCACAGTCATAATCAACATTTGCTAAATTTGGATTTAAACTTAATGTTCCTGAACTTGAACCAGTTGCCTGAGGAGTCGTAGGTGCAGTTGTTGTAGAATCTGATGAACTACCACAACCAACAAAAGTCAATGAAGCCAATAATGCAGAAGCAGTTAGACTTATGTATGTTTTTTTCATGTTTTTCCCTTATAATTTTTCTTAAATTTCCCAACTCATATAAAGCGAGCATTTGAGAATTTTAAGCTAGGAGAATTACAATTTAATTACATTTTTTATAGTGGTTACTTATGTAGTTATCTATTTTTTTATTATTTTATTTAAAAGAAGACCAATTTACTTGGCTTTGTAAATTAATCTTCAAATATTTTAGTATAAGAATGTTCTGGAACTTTACGAAGAAAGAATAGTAATTTAGCAGGTTTTTTTTCACTATTTATAGAAATTTCTTTTTTTAGAAAAGGAAAGCGTTTAGTTTTTATTTCATTTTCATCTTTATCAAGAAGTTTTATATTGTAAAGACCACATTTATTTCTACTATTGCTTTTACATTTTACTAATGCTTTTTTTTCATTTTCATCATATGATACTTCAAGATTTATGGTATAACTAACAGGATGAGATAAGGCAAAAGTACTTAAACACAGCCAAAAAAGAATCATATATTTCATTCTACTACTCCAATGCAAAAGTCATATTCACTTTTTTGAACTTCTAGCTTATTATGTGAATTTATCTCTTGAAGCTTATAAGCCATATAAATCTTTTCATCCATTGTACACATAGTAAAAGTATCATTTAATCTAGCTTCCATATCAAAATGTAAACTTATTCTTTTTTTATTTACTTTTACTTCTATATTTATAGGTTTTATTTCAATCTCATCATCTATTGCTAAAAACATATTATAATTGTTTTTTTCTAGACTTAAAAAATGTGATTTTATAAACTCTTGTTTTTCTTCTTCATCTAAAATATTGTTTTCGTTTACATCAAAATCAAAAAGTAATACCCTTGAATTTAATCTATCAAATATCCATTCATTTTTTATAAAACCATCTTCTATTGATATTTTTGAATCAATAAAAAAGTGAGGATGAGCAAAAGAAAAACTCACCATTGATATAAGTATTATAATAATCTTTTTCATACTAAAAGTGTTAACCCCATAATAAATAAAATAGCAATTCCCATATAAGTAAAAATATTCATAAGTACTTTATACTCTTTGTATTTAGTATTTTTAACTTTCACAGATAAAACAGCAGCAAGAGAGATTGTAAGTCCCATACCAATACTCATAGTTACAGCACTTAATATTCCTAAGTTTATATATCCTAAAATCATAGAAAAAAGCACTATTGTCATAACTCCAGGACAAGGAACAATTCCAATAGATAAGCTAACTGCTAGAAGATTCTTATTTTGTAAAGTTTGTAGTTTTTCTTCTTCATTCCTATCTTTTATTACTTCATATAATAAATACAAAGCAATTAGAATAATAAATACAGCCGAGATCTTATACATATTTGCATTTATTTCTTGAAAGTATTTTGTAACCGCTCTTTTAAAGAAAATATATAAAACCCCTGTTATTAACAAAGCAGAAATAGTATGAATCACAGAAGTTAAAAATCCAGCTTTAAAAGCCTCTTTTATTTTTGCTTCTTTTGCTAAAAAATAACTTGCTATTACCATTTTTCCGTGACCTGGTCCCAAGGCATGTATTAAACCATAAAGAAAAGAAACTCCTAAGATATAAAAAAATATCATAGATTCCCCAGCTTCTAACCTATCAAAATAATCTGCAATTAGATTGTTTAATTTTTGTTGAGATTGAATGATAAAATTTAAAAAATTTCCATAATATTCACTAATCATGGCATAACCTTTTGAAGATGAGTCATTTGCTCTTTTTTTACTTCTTTGTGTACATTTATTGCAGGTTTAACATGGGCATCTCTTCCATAAATAAAACTTTGTTCATCTACTATTACTTTGTATGCTTTATTTAACATCAAAGCTCTTTCTTTACTAGGTAAAATTAAATATGAAATATCATTTTTAACTTTTTGAATTTCATCTGCTTTTAGTTTCCATGATTGTTTTAGATATTCATTTGGATTTTCAATTTTTATAATTAAATCTTTTTGAATATTTTTACTATCTTCTTTCCAATTCTTTACAAAAAACTTATTTAGAACCTCTTCATTTTGTCTAAACTCATCCCCTGCATTATTTGTTTTTAGATAGTTTACATATTCAGTATCACCATTTGCTAACTTCCTATCTTTTATACCTTTTAAACCTTTTTGAGTCCAATGATACCAACCATTTGACATATCATCTTTTTCAAATTTTCTCTGAAATACAAAAGTAGAATCAGCAATTGCACCTATGTTACTATGACAACCAATACAAAATAGTGTTTCTTCATAGGTTTGAGGTCTTAAATCACCTTCTTTATCTTCAATAAACCCTTGATAATACCAACCTCTTTTATTTGTAACTCCTATTTCTAAGTTACCATTATAAGTATCTGTTCTATCTGGAAAATCATGTTTTTCTTTTAAGTCTGCAAAACCTAAGTTTAGAAGTTGCGCATAGCTATTCCAGTTATGTTTTTTTGCATATCTAAGTTCTTTCATTCTTGAGCTCATTTGAATTTCATCTTTTTTATTCACATCTACATATCTTACAGAATGAAGGAATTCAGTATTTACAGGATAAAGCCCCGGAGCTATTTTTTGAGTGTTATCAAAAAGTTCAACTCTAGCTAATCCTACATAAGACATTGAAAAACCTCTTAATTTTTTAAGTTTAAAATCATAACTTGGTTTCTTCCAATTATATACAATTTGAGATGACAAATTTAACTTACCATCTTGGTTTAAATCTACTTTATATTTTTTTTCATCAACTTGCTCTATTTGAATTGTTTTTTGTTTAATTAAAGACTCTATTATTGAAAGATTTAGTTTATAAACTTCTTTATCAAACTCTCCTTTTTCATTTTTCATAAAAGGTTTATCAAGTCTTATTAAAACATCATCAGTACTTCCATTTGTTGGCCAAAATGTTCCTAAAAAAGGATAATAAGCAAAAGCTCTCCATCCTGTGTATTCACCATCTACACTCTTATCAAAACCTTCACTATCAAAGTTAAAATTCACATCAGGTATATAACCATCCCACTTACCATTATTGTTAAAATCCCAAGCTTTAGATAAATTTTCTAGTTTAGATTTTAAGATAATTTTATTCTCTTGATTTTTATAATTATCTTTTCTAATATATTCTAAAATTTGCTCATCACTAATAGAGGATACCTCTTTGCTTCTATCTTTAAAAAGATTAGTCCAAGGGTTTTTATAAGCAACTTCAGGAAAGTCATATGCTTCTTGTAAATCTTCATCTTGCATAGTAAAATTTGGTTCTTTATTTTTACTATGACAGCTAAAACAGGGATTATGTAAGATATTTTCATCTTTATCATTTACAGTTTTTGTATAACATTGACTAGAGATATATGCAGTTTCATTATAAATATTTTTAGTTTTTAAATCCATAGCATGTACTGTTTGAGCTAATAAAATAGATAAAAGTACACCTTTATATTTTAAATTCATTTATATTTTCCATTTTTTTGTTTTCTTCATTATAAAAAATCCTGATTACAAAGTGATTACGTTTTTGACTATGGTTACCTAAGTGATTACTGTCGCCTTAATGTAATCAAAGGTAACTACAATTTCACTAAGGAGATTACATGATAGACGTTCAAAAAGAGATAGAAAAAAAGTTTCCAAACATAAATAAGAAACAAAATTTCTTGAAAAAATCTTTATTTAAAATTGCAAAAAAGATTGTACATGAAGATTCAATCAATCAGTTTTTAAAGCAAAATGCACACTTAAAAGGTATTGAATTTGTTGATGCTGTATTAGATTATTTTGACTTTGATTATACTGTTTCAAGTACAGACTTACAGAATATTCCAAGCTCTGGAAAAGTTGTAATTATTGCTAACCACCCTTTAGGTGGACTTGATGCACTTTGTTTATTAAGACTAGTTTCTCAAGTAAGAAAAGATGTAAAAATTGTAGCAAATGATTTTTTAGTTGGTTTTGAAGCACTAAATAACCTTCTTATTCCAATTGACAATTATAAAATGAGACAGTCAAAAAGTGATATCAAAAAAATATATGAATCATTAAACAATGAAGAAGCTGTTATTATTTTCCCAGCGGGGGAAGTTAGTCGAGCTTCAACAAAAGGTATCAAAGACCCTACTTGGAGTAAAGGTTTTTTAAACTTTGCACAAAATTCAAATGCACCTATTTTACCTATGTTTTTAGATGCTAAAAATTCTAGAACTTTTTATACAATATCAGTAATCAATAAAACATTTTCAACACTACTTTTATCAAATGAAATGTTTAAAAAGAAATCAAAAAGAATCAATATCAAAATTGGTGAAATCATTCCAAATGAAAATATAAGACCAAAAGGAATTGAAAAAAAATACCTTTTAAATCTTTATAGAAAACACTTATATTCACTGAAAAAAAGAAAGAAATCTTTCTTCCAAACACAAAGTGCAATAGCTCATCCTCAAAAGAAAGTTGACTTACTTTATGAGTTAAAAAACTCTGAATTAATAGGTCAAACAACAGATGGTAAAAAAATATATTTATATGACTATGTTGATGATTCTATTGTTTTAAAAGAACTTGGAAGACTAAGGGAGTTATCTTTTAGAAAAGTTGGAGAAGGTATCAATAAAAAAAGAGATACTGATAAGTTTGACATTTACTATCAACATATAATACTTTGGGATGATAATGACCTAGAAATAGTTGGAGCATATAGAATTGGAAATGCTGATTTTATCTATAAAAATATTGGAGTAAAAGGTTTCTACTCTAACACATTATTTAAATACAATGAAGAGCTTACACCATATTTAAAAAACTCAATCGAATTAGGAAGATCTTTTGTACAACCAAAATATTGGGGTACAAGAGCATTAGATTATCTATGGTATGGAATTGGAGCATATTTAAAGAAACATCAAAATATCAAATATATGTTTGGTCCAGTATCAATGAGTGCTAGTTTTCCAAAAGTTGCAAAAGATATGATGATTTTTTATTATTCACATTACTTCAAAGAAGAGAAGACTTTAGTAACTCCACGTTTACCATATCAATACTCAAATAGTATTTCAGAGTTAAATGAAGTGTTTAATTTAAATGATAGAAAAAAAGATTTTAAACTTCTAAAATCAACACTATCAAATATGAATTGTGCAGTTCCTACTTTATATAAACAATATAGTGATATTGCTCAAGAAGGTGGAGTTAAATTCTTAGGATTTAATGTAGACCCAGAATTTGCAGATTGTGTAGATGGATTTATATTAGTTGATGTAAGAGAAATAAAAGATGCCCCAAGAAAAAGATATATAGATAGGGATGATTAATCCTTATCTATAAAATCTTATAAACCTAATGAATATTCTAGATTAGCTATATTTGAAAGGTAAGAATAATAAGTATCTACAAGTGAACTTTTTGATTGAGTATATTCTAATTTTGCATCATTTAATTCAATCAAATCATTTAAGCCAGCTTTATATCTCTCATCTGCTAAGCTTAGATTCTTAGTAGCAAAGTTTAAACTTAGTAGTCCTATTCTAACACTCTCTGATGTTTGCTTTAGATTATAATAGGCAGTTGTTACTTCTTCTTGTATTTCAAGTTTTTGTTGCTTTAGCTCTTCATAATTACTTTGAAGCTGACTTCTTGATATTCTTTTATCATATTTTGTTGTATTTCCAGTAAAGAAATCCCATTTTACATTTAATAATAAAGCTTTTTGTTCAACATCTAAACTTGTAATATCATTTGAGTTTTTATCAGAAAATGAAGCAGCCATATCAACTTTTGGATAATATTGAGAATCTACTAATCCCATATTTGATTTACTTGCATTTACTAAAGCTTCTTGTTTTGTAATTTCAGATCTATTTTCTAAAGCAATATTAATCAAAGTATCTAAAGATTTTTGATTAAACTTAACAGCTTTTGCTAAAGTTAAAATATTTCTTTTATCTTTTTTAATTTTAATATCATTACCTAAATTTTTCCCTAGTACTGAAATTAGTTTACTTTTTGCAACTTTTAAATCATACTCTTCTTGCACTAACTTTAGTTTAGAGTTTGATAGTTTTAACTTTGCATTAGTTATATCAATTTGTGTTCTAACTCCTGCTTTAAAATACGCAATTGCTTGTTCAAGTTGTAATTCATCTAATTTAATAGCTTCTTTTGAAACTTCAATTTGTTGGCTTTTATTTAAAATATCATAATAAGCTTTTTTCACAGATAATAAAATTGAAGACCGTGTAGTAATAATATCACTTTTAGATGCATCTAAATTTGACTTTGAAATAGCCACATTACTTTTAGTTTTTCCAAAATCATAAATTAATTGATTTGCACTTAATGACAAAGAGTTTGCACTCCCATCTTGAGATGCTCCTCCTGATTCAATATCATAAGTACCAACATCTGCACTAGCAGAAAGGATTGGAAGATATGCCGCACGTGCTTTTTTTACTTCTTGTTTCTTAATATTTAACTGTTCATTAGATAACTGTATTTTAGAGTTGTTTGATATAGCTACTTTTAATAAATCTTTTAAAGTATACTCTGTACCAATTTGATTTGCATTTAAAGTATTTGCTAAAAAAGCACAACAAACAAAAGAGATAAGTTTTTTATTTTTAAGCATTTTCTTCTACCTTTTTACTTTGTTTTCCTTCTCTTAACTTTTGTAAAACTACAAAAAGTACAGGAGTTAAAAGAAGTGTTAAAATTGTTGACATTACCATACCACCAAATACAGCTGTACCTAAAGATTGTCTAGAAGCAGCACCTGCTCCACTTGCATAAACTAAAGGTAAAATACCTAAAAGGAAAGAGAAAATAGTCATTAAAATAGCTCTTAATCTCATTGTAGATGCTTTTACTGCAGCATCTATTATACTCTCACCTTGCTCTCGTAAATCTTTTGCAAACTCTACAATTAAAATAGCATTTTTAGAAGACATACCAATTAAAAGGACCAGTCCAATTTGGGTATATGTATCATTTAAAAGTCCAGCTAACATATTAGCACCCAAAGCTCCAAACATAACTGCTGGAATTGGAAGCATAATCATTAAAGGCATCATCCAAGACTCATATTGAGCAGCAAGGAATAAAAATACCATTAGTAAAGACAATGCAAAAATAAATATAGCTGCATTTCCCGCTTCTTTTTCTTGTAAAGACATACCAGCAAACTCATAACCAACTGAGCTTGGAAGTGTTTCTTTTGCTACCTTTTCTAAAGCATTTAAAGCATCTCCTGAACTAAATCCTTTTGTTAAATTATGAAGACCATTTACAGAAATACTTTGGTATCCATTATAGTGTGTAATTGTATTTGCACCTGTAATTTGTTTGATTTTTACAACCGTACTTAAAGGTACCATATCTCCATTTGCATTTTTCACAAAGAAGTGATTTATGCTTCCTTTTTGTGCTCTAAATTTCTGATCTGCTTGAACAAATACTTTATATGTTTTCCCAAATTTATTGAAGTCATTTACATAAATTGAACCAAGATTTGCTTGTAATACTGAAAATACATCATCTAGGTTTAGTTTTAAAGATGCAACTTTATCTCTATTTACATCAACAAAATATTGAGGATAATTAGAGTTAAAAGTACTATATGCATACATTATTTCCTCTGCTTGATTTGCTTTTTGAATAAACTCTTGAGAGTATTTTTCAAATTCATTTAAAGGCATTCCTTGTAAATTTTGAAGTTTTAAATCAAAACCTCCAACAGCTGAAAGTCCAGGGATTGAAGGCATATTAAATACTCTTACATTTGCATTATCAATTTTTGCTTTTGTTTCTTTATTTATATTTGCCATAATTTCTTTTATAGAAGTTTCAACGCTAGTTCTTTTTTCCCAATCTTTAAGAACAATAAACACAGTAGAAGATGAAGAATCAATAGCACCTGTTAAAATATTAAATCCTGGTACACTTAAAACATCAGCAACACCTTCAGTTTTTAATATAATCTCAGTAGCTTTTGCAGTTGCTTCTTGAGTAATATTTAAAGTAGTCCCAGCTTCTAATGCAATAGAAGATACAAGTGTTCCTTGGTCTTCATCAGGAATAAATCCAGAAGGTAATACCTTAAATGCAAAATATGTTCCACCAAGTAATAAACCATAAACTAAAAAGGCTAGATACCAAAACTTGATAATTTTTTCTAAGAATACTTTATATACATTTTTAAACTTTTCTAAGCCTTTATCAAAACCTTCAAAAATAAAGTTTTTCTTTTCGTCTTGTCTTTTTTTCTTTAAAATTGTGGCACAAAGTGCTGGTGATAAAGTAAGTGCATTAATAGATGAAATAATTACAGCAAAAGAAATAGTTGTTGCAAACTGTTGATATAAAGCCCCTGAAATACCAGGAATAAAAGTAACTGGAATAAATACAGCAAGCAATACTAAAGTAGTTGAAACAACAGGTGTAAATACCTCTTTCATTGCCAATGTTGTAGCTTCTTTTAGGGTTAAATCAGGATTTTTAGCCAGATTTGTTTCCACATTTTCAACAACGATAATAGCATCATCAACAACAATACCAATAGCTAAAATAAGACCAAATAAAGTTAAAGTATTAATTGAAAAATTCATAGCCATAAGCAGAGCAAAAGTACCAATTAAAGATACGGGAATTGCAACAGCTGGAATAATTGTAGTTCTAAAAGATTGTAAGAAGAAAAATACAACTAATAAAACTAATGCTAATGCTTGAAATAGTGTTACTACAACTTCTTTTATAGATACTTCTACGAATTTTGTAGTATCGTAAGTTGCTTCAATTTTTACACCTTGAGGTAATCTATCTCTTAGGACTTCAAGCTTTTCTTGAATTTTATTTGCAACATCTAAAGCATTTGCTCCTGGTTGTTGATAAATTCCTAAAAGTGCTGTATCTTTATTGTTAAGTTGTGCTCCCCAACCATAAACCTCAGCTCCTAATTCAACTCTAGCAACATCTTTTAATCTTACTTTTTTACCTGCATCTTCTTTTACAATAATATTTCCAAACTCTTTAGTATCAGAAAGTCTTGTTTTTGAAGTTAAAGTATATTGAAATTTACTAGTACTTGCATTTGGAGAAGCACCAATAGAACCTAGAGCTGCTTGTAAATTTTGTGCTCGTATAGCATTAGTTACATCATTAACTGTAAGATTTAAATTTGAAAGTTTATTTGGATTAATCCATACTCTCATTGAGTATTTTTTTTCACCTAAGTTTTGTACATCCCCAATACCATCTATTCTTTTTAATTCTTCTACAATATTAATACTTGCGAAGTTTGATAAAAACAGTGCATCATGTTCAGGACTTGAAGAACTAACAGATAAAATCTGAACCATTGAAGTTGATTTTTTCTTTGTTGTAACTCCATTTTGTTTTACAGACTCAGGTAAAAAAGGTGTGGCTAGAGCTACTCTATTTTGAACATCAATAGCAGCCGTATTTAAATCATATCCAGATTTAAAATAAAGATTAATATTTGAACTCCCATCAGATGATGAGTTTGAGTCCATATAAATCATACCTTCAATACCATTTAACTGTTCTTCAATAGGTTTAGTAACAGAAGTTTCAACAGCACTTGCACTACCACCTGTGTATGAAGCACTAACAGAAATACTTGGAGGTGTAATCTCTGGAAACTGTGCAACAGGAAGTAAGTTTAATGAAATAAGCCCAACAATTACTATGAAAAGTGATATTACTTTTGCAAATATTGGACGTTTAATAAAGAAAATTGAAAACATTTTATGTCCTATAATTTAATTGGATTTGCTACTTCTAAAGGTACAACTTCCTGATTCTCAGATAATCTATTTAAAGCAGAAACAACTACTTTATCTCCATTTTGAAGACCTTCTTTTATCATAGCCATGTCATTATTACTATATTCAACTACCACTTGTCTTTTTTGAATTTTATTATCTTTATCAACTATAAATACATATGAACCTAATTGATTTTGAGATAAGTTATTTGGATGAACAGCAATAAAAGGAATTTTGTCAGTTATAAATAGTTTGATATTTACAAAAGTTCCAGGGAATAATAAACCTTTTGAATTATCAATCTTCGCTCGTAGAGCAACAGTACCTGTTGTTTCATCAGTTACATTATCTATAAAGTCAACTTTTCCATCTATAGCAGAGTTTTTACCTTCTACATCTTCTGGTAATACTTTTACTTTTGGAAACTCTTCTGATTTATATTGATTTAATAAAAATACTTCTGAACTACTTGGATTGAAATTTACATATAAATCTTTAGTTTGCACTATATTTGCTAAAGTATTACTTGAACTTACAATATTTCCAATATCTACTAAAGACTTTCCAATTTTACCACTTATAGTAGCTTTTATTACAGAATAATCTACATTTAATTTCGCTTCTTTTACTGCTGATTTATCTGCTCTTACAACAGCTTTATATTCATCTACTGAAGCTCTTAATTGGTCAAGTTTTTCCCTTGGAGCTAAACCTTTTTTCACTAGTGGTTCATATCTTCTCAAGTTTGCATATGCAAGTCTTAAACTTGCTTCATCTTTTTTCAAACTTGCATTTTTTTGAGATAATACAGCTTT
>Ga0193959_1000830_pt1 | contig 12583 bp, 9 predicted proteins | sample FB_2_MG_FD_140333 | JGI IMG/M metagenome (GOLD analysis project Ga0193959, IMG submission 140333) | Microbial mat bacterial communities from the Broadkill River, Lewes, Delaware, United States - FB_2_MG | ecosystem: Environmental > Aquatic > Freshwater > River > Microbial mats | place: USA... | reverse complement strand
TCTTTAAAACAAAACTTAAAAATAGAGAAGTCACCAGCTAAAACACCGTTTCCACAATTAAATCACATATTTTTAACAATGTTAGCATTTATAAAATTAGAAAAGTATAGAATGAAACTTTGTACAAATCATTATAATTTTAAGGAGCAACTATATATTAGTGCATTAAAAGAGGCTATGAATAAACTAAAAAATTTAGAAGAGGAAAAAGCCTCTTGATTAAGTTAGCGTAACATCAATCAATTATACTATCTTTTAATTATCAACTATTTATAAATGCTTAAGCCTTTAAATTTATCTCTTTTTTATATTAAATAGCTATTTTAGATTTTAAGAAATTAATCGATAATAAGATATATATAGTAGTTTTGCATTGATAAAGGATTGATTATGGGCGTCTCTTACTTAAAACTAATAACAAAAGAGTTTTTAAATAGATTAAAAGATAGATATGGTTCACTCACTTTTTGCTATCACATAAACAAAGATTTGCCAAGTTTGGTAACTGCACTAAATCATAGATTTAAAAATGATTTTATACTAAAGCATTTTGCAGATGTAGAGAGTTCTATCCATGAGTTTTTTGAGCCACTCTATACTCTTGAGATAAAAATAAGAGAGATAAATGAGCTTTTACATATAGATATAAAAGTTACACATGGTGGGGATTTTGATATTACGAGTGAGACACAGAGAGTAATAAAAGAGATAATAGAGCTTAAAAATGAGATTCTTAAAATAAAAGTAGAGAAAAATTTAATAAATATAGAGAGTGATTTAAAAGATAAAATACTCAATTTAGTAGAGAAAGATAAAAAAAATATCTTAAAAATTGCAATAAAAGAGGCATTAGAGCTTGATGAGAGAGATTTAGTTATCTTTTTACATAATAAAATCGTAATCAAAAAATTTACTCTCAAAGGGTATGAGAGACGATTTAACGGGATTCCTCCTGAAGAGCTAAATAAAATGAAACTAGAGCTATTTCCAAATCAAGGAGATATTCAGAAAAAATTTATCAAAATTGTAAATAAAACTCTCAAAAATCAACTAAATTTATCAAAAATTGCACCAGCAAACTTTATGAAAAACTCTATAAAGATTATTCAAAAAGAGGTTTTTCTCTTTTTAGATTCAGAACTTGAAAATATTGATAAAGTTTTGATAGAGGGTTTTGGTAACTATATATTTAGAGAAAATTACGATTTAGCATTTAAAATTATAAATAAGAAACTAATAGAGCTTATAATGGAGAAAGATGCAAATGCTATGAAATTTATTCAATACTTCAATGGTGAGACAGATTTAGATGGAAACACCAGATACCAAAGACCTAAAATAACAAATGAAGAGGGGCATAAGATAAATGCCCTAACTATCATAAACATAGTATCTCAACATAAAAACAATCTCAAAGCACTAGAGGTTAAAGAGAGAGAGATAGAGCAGATTGAGAGTGAGATTGTACTCTTTAATAAAGAGATGGGTAAATCTATGGAGGCTTCACAAATTTTGGAAGATGATGAGGGTAGTTTAAATAGAAAAATAGAGCTTTTAGAAAAAGATAGTATGAGAGTAAATGACTTAATTTTAGCGACAAAAAATGATATTGAACAGAAAGCTAAATTGAATCATAAGCTAAAAGAGATAAAATTAAATATTGATAAACTCTCAAATGAATTTGAACCTATCAAAGAGAAAAAAAAGAGTATTGATATAAAAATTGCAAATATAAACTCAAGAGTGCAAAAAAGAATAAAAAACTTATATGATTTAAATAAAAAGAGAGAGAATCTTTTAAAATCTCAAAAGCCTATAAGCGATAGATTTGAAATGTTTTCACTATTTTTAGAGAAAACTCTTAAGAAAAAGAGAGTAAAAATCTCTTGATTAGCATTTAAACAGATTAAATAACACTATTTTTTATTTTTTATTGTAGACTCAAATGCTTACAAAAGGCGGTTACTTATGAATATATTAAAAGATAAACTTTTTTGGATTTTAATGTTACTTTTTATTATAATTTTTACAATAGAGAGTGATAGATATTTAACTCTCTCTATTATCGGGCTTTTACTTCTACCATTTTACTTTTTCATATATAGATATTTCAGAAGCAATACAATAAAAACCCTAGAAGAGAAATCACTTAAAAAAGATATAGAGTTAACAAAGCGAGAAGCTCTGCTAAATAACTATAAAAAAGCTGTTGATGAGAGTACTATTGTCTCTAAAACTGATAAAAACGGTATTATCACCTATGTAAATGAGCAATTTACCAAAATATCTGGTTATAGCGAAGAGGAGCTTATTGGAAAACCTCATAGCATAATCAGACACCCAGATATGCCAACTGATGATTTTAAAGGGCTTTGGGAGAGTGTTTTAAACAAAAAGACATGGAAAGGTATTGTAAAAAATAGAAAAAAGAATGGAGAGGATTACATTGTAAATACAACTGTTGTTCCTATATTAGATAGCGATGATGAGATAGTTGAGTTTATGGGAATTAGACACAATATTACAGATTTAATCGAAACAGAAAAAAAGCTACAAGAGCAGAGAATCAACCCTCTTACAAATCTTTTAAATAGATATGCACTTATGAATGATTTGAAAGAGTATAAAGCTCCAGCATTTGCAATTATTGATGTCGATTCATTTGAGCAGATAAATGATTTTTTTGGAACTGTTGTCGGTGATTGTGTCTTGATTCAACTCTCAAAAATAGTCTCAAAATTCTTTGATGATGATAGATATATTGTTTATAAATTACCAATTGACCAATATGGAGTTTTATTAAAAGATAGCTCAGAGATGGATAGATTCGTAGTTGAGCTAAAAGAGTTGTCAAAAGAGATAAATGGTTGTGAGTTTAACTGTCAAGATAATGAGATTTTTTTAAATGTAACAGTTGGAGTTGCTAAAGAGGGGAGTGTTTATCAATTTGCTGATATGGCTCTAAATCAGGCAAAGAGGTTAAATAAATCATTTTGTACCTATTCGCAAGATTGCAACATGAGCAAACTCTATGAAAATAATTTAACATGGACAAAAAAGCTCAAAAAAGCGATGAAAAGCAATAATATTGTCTCTTTTTATCAACCGATAGTAAATAACAAAACTCTAAAGATAGAGAAACATGAATGCCTTGTTAGAATGCTCGATGGAGATAAAGTAATATCACCTTTTTTCTTTTTGGATATTGCCAAACGAGCAAAAATCTATCCACGAATCACTAGAATCGTCTTTAGTGATATGATTAAAGCTCTTAAAAAGAGTGAGAATATTCAATTTACAATCAACTTTACTACCGATGATATAGAGAATCCTTTAATTACAGATTTGATTAAAACTACTCTAAAAAAAGAGCAACTAGCCCATAGAGTTATTATAGAGATAACAGAATCTGAAGAGGTTAAAAATTATGAAAAGATGCTTGAAATCACAAAAGAGTTTAAAGAGATGGGTTGTAAAATCGCAATTGATGATTTTGGAAGTGGCTACTCAAACTTTACCTATTTGATGGATATAGATGCAGATATTATTAAAATCGATGGAAGTTTGATTAAAAATATAGATAGAGATAAAAACTCTTATGCAATTGTCGAATCGATTGTTGCATTTGCTAAAAAGATGGATATAGAGACTGTTGCAGAGTTTGTAAGCTCAAAAGAGATTTATGAAGTTACAAAAGAGTTAGGGGTAGACTATTCGCAAGGCTTCTTTTTTGGAGAGCCGAGGCTAGAGCCTCACAGGGATATTCTCCGTAGCTAAATATCTCTTTAAATCCATAATATCTATCTCTTTAAAGTGGAAAATACTAGCAGCTAACGCAGCATCAGCCTCGTGCTGAAAAATATCTCTGATATGCTCCATTGTCCCAGCTCCACCACTAGCGATAACTGGAATATTTAACATTTTTGAGATTTTTCCAGTTACCTCTGCATCATATCCATTTTTAGTTCCATCAGCATTCATAGATGTTAGAAGTATCTCACCAGCTCCTCTCTCTTGAACCTCTTTTGCCCACTCATAAGCATCAATACCTGTATCGATTCGACCACCATTTACATAGACATTATAACTATCACCTGTTTTTTTAACATCAATCGCAACAACAATACATTGAGAGCCAAATCTTTTACTAGCTTCATTGATAAACTCTGGATTCTTTACAGCAAATGAGTTTATACTAACTTTATCGCACCCTACATTTAAAAGGTTGTAAATATCATCTAAATTTCTAATTCCTCCACCAACAGTTAATGGAATAAAGACCTCTTTTGCCACCTCTTTTACAACATCAACCATAGTGTCTCTATTTTCGTGACTTGCTGTAATATCTAAAAAAGTTATCTCATCAGCCCCTTCGATATTGTATCTCTTAGCCACCTCGACAGGATTTCCTGCATCTTTTAAACCAACAAAGTTGACACCCTTTACAACTCTTCCATCTTTTACATCTAAACAAGGAATGATTCTTTTAGCAAAATAGTTCATCTCTATCCTAAAGTTTTTGATAAATTATAACAAATCTTTAATTTAATTTTTATCGTAAATAGATAGACAAAGCACGAATCAAATATAGTTGTTATAAAATATAGTTAATAAGCATATTAAAAGGTTAAGTTATGAAATTTCTATTTATAGCTATATTTAGCATATCGATTTTTGCCCAAAATTTAATAAAACCTATTCCTCAATCGATAGAGTTTAACAAAAGTAAAGCAGAGCTTGGAAAGATACTCTTTTTTGATGCAAACCTATCAAATGATGGAGAAGTATCATGTGCATCTTGCCATAGGCTTGATAAGTGTGGGGCTGATGATAAAGCTATCTCAAAAGGCTCTCATGGAGCGATGGGTGAGTATAATGCACCATCTGTTTATAATTTAGCTTTTTTCATAAACTATAACTGGATTGGTGATGCTCAAAGTATTGAAGAGCAGATGGTAAAACCCATAACGAGTAAATTTGAGTTTAATAGCTCATTTGAGCATATTATTCAGTATATTTCACAAAATGAAGAGTTAAAAAAGAGATTTTTAGAAAATTATAGTAAAATTGATAGAGATACTATACTTAAAGCTCTAGCTGAGTATATAAAATCACTAATTACACCAAATTCAAGATTTGATAAATTTTTAAGAGGTGATGAAGATGCAATCACTACAGATGAGAAACTAGGCTATAAAATCTTTATCAAACATGGCTGTATCTCTTGCCACAATGGTGTAAATATTGGTGCAAATATGCTTCAGAAATTTGGAGTTTTCAAAAGTAGAGAGAATATTGAGGGTAGATTTGAGCATACAAAACAAGAGAGTGATATAGGAGTCTTTAGAGTTCCATCACTTAGAAATATATCTCAAACAGCCCCATATTTTCACGATGGAAAAGTTGCCACTTTAAAAGAGAGTATAGAGATGATGGCAGATTATCAGCTAGGAATAGAACTCTCAGATGAAGAGGTAGAGTTAATTAGTAAATTTTTAAAATCTTTAGATGCTAAGGTTATTAATGAATAGAACTTTAAAATACTCTATAAGTGCACTTGTTGTTATCTTTGTGATATTCTTTTTTAATATACACAAAAACTCAAATAGAATCACGCAATCTTTTTTAGATTCGGCTCTAATTCAAAAGATTGATAAATTAAATACAGAGTTAAATAGAGAGATAATCTATATAAAACACAGCACTTTTACAAATTATGATAATTTAATGCTACTTATTAAAAGTATAAAAGAGCATTTAGATATTTTAAAAAGACAAAATCCCGATTTATACGATTGTAAATATATGGAAGATGTCAAAACTATGTTTGAGCAGAAATTTACAATGATAGATGTAGTTAGACGAGAAAATTCCATCTTAAAAAACTCTATGCAGTTTATGCCTCATATAGTGCAGAAAATCTATAAAAATATAGATTCAAAAGAGATTTTATTAGTAATTGAAGCTCTTAGATTTGAGTTAAAATACTTTATTCAGAGCCAAGATAGAGCCTTTTTAAGTAAAATAGAGCAGATGTTATCAATACTAGAGAGTAACGATAAAAATTTAAACTCTCACTTTAAAAGCTTTAAATTACACTATCAAAATATCTTAAAAAATATGCCAATTCAAGCTAAAAATATAAAAAAACTTCAATCTATAAATATTGAAAATAGTTTAAATCGAGTTTTAACTCTTATAAAAGAGGGTAGAGATTTAATGATTGATAAAAATAAAAAGTTTGAACTCCTCTCTTTAACTTTTGTTATATTGATGTCTCTTGTCATATTTATAATAAGTCGTAAAGAGGAAAAATATCACAAATCCTATATAGCCTCTTTGAAAAAAGATTCTCTAACTGATGATTTTAATAGAGCCTCTTTTATAAAAGATATTGAAAATATAAAAGATATTGAGAGATATATGATTTTAAGTTTTGATATTAATAAATTTAAATTTATCAATGATAGATATGGAGCGAGTAAAGCTGATGAGCTTTTAATCTATCTCTCAACAGCTCTAGCAGAGCTTTTCTCATACAAAATATATAGAGTCTCATCAAATCTATTTAATATTATTATTCCACAAAGTGCTAAATTGCATAATGTTAAAAGTGATATAAAAACTATTGTAAATAGTGCAGATATAGATTTTGATTTATCAATTTCACTTTACCATTTAAACAGAAGAGATAATTACTCAACTATCCACAATAATATTCAAGCAACTCTCTATAGTGCAAAATTACAAAAGTCAAATAAAATAGTCACTTACTCAGAGAGCGATAAAAATATTCTCTATTATGAGAATCTCTCAAAAAACTCTACAATAGAGCGAAATAATTTAGTAAAAGCGATTGAACAGAGACGATTTATCATATTTTTTCAACCAATATATGATATTAAATCAAAAGTCACTTTCAAATATGAAGTTTTAGCAAGATTAAAAGAGGGTGATAAGATTCTACCACCGTTTAAATTTATCCAAATAGCTGAAGAGTTTAACCTAATTGGAGAGATTACAAGATTGATAATAGACCAAGCATTTTTAAAAGCTTCTCAAAACCCCAAAGTAGAGTTTGCAATAAATCTCTCTGGAAAAGATTTAGAAGATGATTCTCTAATAGATTATATAAACGAAAAATCAAAAGAGTTAAAAGTGATAAATAGCAATATAACTCTCGAGATTACAGAGACTGAAGCGATAAGCGATTTAAAAGAATCATTAGATTTTATAAATAAGCTTAAAAAGAGTGGTTTTAAATTTGCAATTGATGATTTTGGAGTTGGTGAGAGTTCGCTTAGATATTTAAAAGAGTTGCCAGTTGATTATATTAAAATCGATGGCTCATTTATCAAAAATTTAGAAAATAGCAAATCAGATAGAGAGTTTGTAAAGTTAATAAATGAAGTTATTAAACTCTATGGAAAAAAATCAACTGCCGAATTTGTTGAAAATCAAGCTATTTTAGATATTTTAGAGGAGTTAAATATAGATTTTGCTCAAGGCTACTTTATTGGAAAACCAGATAGTGAGCTTTTAGCTTGAGAAAAAGAGTTAAATTAACTCTTTAATTTCCAAGCTCTGATAACTTCTCATCACTTAAATATAGTTTTTGGTTATCTAAAACACCAATTTTTGAATCAAGTATATCTTTAGCTATCGATTTTGCATCTTCAATCGAGTGCATAGAGCAAGTCCCACACTGAAACACATTCGCCTCTGGAATCTCATCAGTCTTTATAATATCTTTCATAGAATCTTCCCAAGCTTTAGCAACTACTTGCTCACTTGGTGAGCCTAGTAAACTCATATAAAACCCTGTTCTACAGCCCATCGGTGAAATATCTATAATCTCAACCTCATCAGAGTTTAAATGCTCTCTCATATATCCAGCAAATAGATGCTCTAGTGTATGGATTCCCACATCACTTAAAATATCTTCATTTGGCTTACAAAATCTCAAATCAAAAACAGTAATTATATCTCCCTTTGGAGTTGTCATTGTCTTTGCAACCCTAACAGCTGGTGCGTCCATAATTGTATGGTCGACTCTAAAACTATCTAATAGTGGCATATTAAATCCTTTTTTAATTCTTATTATATACTATTTAATGAGTAATCACTAAATAGATTCTCAAATGGTATCTTTAAATCTCTGTGCAGATTTCTTATCATCTCTAAAGTTAATTTTCTCTTTTTATTTAAAACTTCCGATACTCTTGAGGCACTTCCTAGAGTTGTAATTAAATCTTTCTGTTTTAAATTCTCCTGCTCCATTCGAAACTTAATAGCTTCAACTGGATTTGGTGCCTCAATTGCATAGTGTCTACTCTCATAAATTTCAATCAAAGTCACTAAAATTTCAAGCTCATCAGATTCTTCTGTATCTGCTCTAGCATCAAAAATCTGCTCAACTCTAGCGAGTGCATTTTCATAATCACTCTCAGTTTTTATAGGTTTTACTCTCAACTATATCTCCTTAGCATCTATTTTGTCATACTCTCTATGAGTTCCCATAAATCGAATAAAAACAATTTTTGCATAGTAATTTATCTTTACTATCAATCTATATTTATTACCACATATATTAAAAACAACTCTATTATCTCCTACAATACTGGCACTTCTATACTTTATTTTTATCTCATTTGGAGAGTTCCAACTAGCTTTTAAAACTTCACTATGCCAAGCCTCTAAAGAGGATTTGCTATCTCTGTATCTACTATCTTCATAAAACTCTTTTAGAATCTTTTTTGAAATTATTCTCATAACAAGACTATACACTTTTTCCCATTATGGGAATATAAAAGTCAAAAAATCAAATGTTTATAAAAAAATAGATTATAATACTATTTAGAGTATCAGAAAATATATATTTCTATCAGAGGTGACATGAAAAATTTAATAAAAAAAGAGTTTTTGATTTTAGATGGAGCGATGGGTACGGAGATTCAAAAGATAGAGTTTGATAGCTCTGCTTGGGACGGTGTTGTTGGGTGTAATGAGATTTTAAATAAAACGGCACCTGAAGTTATTAAAACAATCTATAAAAACTACTATGAAGCTGGTGCAAATATAGTTAAAACTAACACTTTTGGAGCGATTCCTTGGGTATTAGAGGATTACGATAGATTAGAGCAGACACATGAACTTGCATACCTTGGTGCAAAAGTGGCAAAAGAGGTAAGAGATGAGTTAAATATAGAAAACACTTTTGTAGCTGGTTCGCTTGGACCTGGGACAAAGTTACCATCGTTAGGACATATCAATTATGCACAGATGTATAGTGGTTATAAAATTAGTGCAAAAGCTTTAATTGAGGGTGGAATTGACCTATTTTTACTAGAGACTTGTCAAGACCCTCTTCAAGTCAAAGCTTGTTTAAATGCCTGTTTTGATGTGATGAGTGAGTTAAATATTAAACTTCCAGTTATGGTCTCTGCTACAATCGAGCTAAGTGGAACGATGCTAATTGGAACCGATGCAAATACAATCGCTACTATTTTAGAGCCTTTTGATATATTCTCTCTAGGGTTTAACTGTGGAACAGGTCCTGTTGAAGTCAAAAGACACTTAGAGACACTTAGCAAAATATGGAATAGACCTATATCTGTTCACTCAAATGCTGGTCTACCTGAGAATCGTGGAGGTGAGACATACTACCCAATGAAATCAGAAGAGTTTGCTTCACTACAGAGAGAGTTTTGTAAAATCGATGGTGTTGCACTCTTAGGTGGTTGTTGTGGAACAACCCCAGAGCATATAAAAGCCCTCAAAAGAGAGATAGAGAATCTAACTCCAAAAGCTCCAACGGGAGAGTTTGAACCCTCAATTGCGTCACTTTTTACATCGATTCCACTTAAACAAAATCCAGCCCCAACTCTAGTTGGAGAGCGAAGTAATGCAACAGGTTCTAAAGCCTTTAGAGAGCTTTTAATAAATGAAGATTTTGAAGGGACTCTAACAGTTGGTCAGACTCAAGTCAGAGGAGGAGCTCACTGCATCGATGTCTCTGTCGGTTTTGCTGGAAGAGATGAGAGAGGAGATATGCAAAAGATTATTAGCCTCTACAATCAAAAGATAAGCTTACCATTAATGCCTGATTCTACACAGACAAAAGCACTTGAGATTGCTCTACAAAATATCGGTGGAAAACCAATCATAAACTCTGTAAATTTCGAAGATGGTGAAGAGAAATTTGATGAAGTTTGTCGCTTAGCAAAAAAGTATGGAGCTAGTCTAATCTGCCTTACAATCGATGAGGAGGGAATGGCTAAAACCAAAGAGCGAAAAGTGGAAGTTGCCAAACGAATGTATAAAAGGGCAACAGAGTTAAATGGTTTAAAAGGTAGCGATTTAGTATTTGATTTATTAACTTTTACTATCGGTAGTGGAGATGAGGAGTATTTCACAGCTGGAATCGAAACAATAGAGGCAATTAGAGAGGTTAGCCAACTCTTTCCTGATACTGGCTCGATTTTGGGACTCTCAAATATCTCTTTTGGACTTAGTAAAGAGTGTCGAATCTATCTAAACTCTATATTTCTACACCACTGCGTCGAAGCTGGTCTATCGATGGCGATTGTAAATGTAGCTCACTTGATTCCATATTTTAAGATTAGCGATGAAGATAGAGAAATTTGTGAAAATCTAATATTTAACAGAAGAAGTAGCGAAAATGACCCACTTTTTGCCTTGATTGAGCATTTTTCAAATGTAAAACATGTAGAGCAGAGCGATGATGAGTTTAACTCTCTCTCAACAAAAGAGAAAATTTCAAAACTCTTAATCGATGGCGATAAAGAGCGAATGTTGAAGCTTTTACCAACTGCAAAAGATGAGATAAAACCTGAAATAATTGTAAATGAGATTTTAATCGATGCGATGAAAGTTATCGGGGAGCTTTTTGGCTCAGGTCAGATGCAATTGCCTTTTGTACTTCAATCTGCCGAAGTTATGAAAGCTAGTGTCGATTTTCTAAATCCATTCTTACCTAAAAAAGAGAAGAGTACAGAGACAATCATCGTTTTAGGAACTGTAAAAGGTGATGTGCATGATGTTGGTAAGAATCTAGTTGATATTATTCTAACAAATAATGGATTTAAAGTTATAAATATTGGGATTAAAGCTGATATTGAAGAGTTTATAAAAGCTTGTAGAGAGCATAATGCAAGTGCTATTGGAATGAGTGGACTTTTGGTTAAATCTACAAATGTAATGAAAGAGAATCTAATTGAGCTTAGAAATCAAAAAATCGATGTGCCTGTTCTTTTAGGTGGAGCAGCCCTAACTAAAAAATTTATCGATGAGTATTGTCGCTCAAACTATGATGGTGCGATTTTTTATTGTAAAGATGCTTTTGATGGAATTGTCGCTATGAGTAGAATCGAAAATGGAAATTTAGATACAAATCTCTCACAAAAAGAGGAGATTATCGAAGAGAAAATTGAAAAAGAGAAAATAGAGATTCCTCCAATTGATAAGATAAAAATGCCAACTAAACTAGAGATTCCAACTCCTCCGTTTATAGGTAGAAGAGTCTTTGTATCAAAAGAGGCAACCGATAGAAGTGATAAGAGATTTTATCAATATATCCAAAATTTAGCTTTTGATTGGATAAATCATAAAATGCTATTTAAGCAGAGATGGGGATATAAAAGTAAAGGAATTGATAAAGAGGTTTACGAAAAACAGATTAATGAAGAGGTAAAACCTGCATTTGAGAGACTTAAAAAAGAGTTTATTCAAAACTCACTCTTTGAGCCAACAATTATTTATGGTTACTTTGAGTGTAAATCGCTTGATAACTCTTTGAGTGTTTTTGATGAAGAAAAAGAGTTTAACTTTGATTTTCCAAGACAGCAAAAGCCTCCATTTAGAGCCTTAAATGACTATTTTAGAAACGGTGATAAAGATATTATCGGATTATCTATCGTATCAGCTGGAGAGAAAATTAGCAAATATGAAAAAGAGCTTTTTGATAAAGGTAACTTCAAAGAGTATTATTTAGTTCACGGCTTAGGGGTTGAACTCGCTGAAGCCTTAGCAGAGATTATTCATAAACAATTTAGAATCGATTTAGATATTTTAAAAAATGAAAAAGCTGATTTAAGCGATGTGAAAATGGGAAGTTATGTCGGCTCGAGGTACTCATTTGGCTATCCAGCTTGTCCCGATTTAGAGCTGAACAGACCTCTTTTTGAGATATTAAAACCTGAGAGTTTTGGAATAGAGTTAAGCGAGACAGCTCAGATTCACCCTGAGCAATCAACCTCAGCAATAATAGCTTACCATAGCGAAGCAAGTTATTTTAATGTTTAGATATAAGCCCTTCTGTTAGGGCTTTTTTATCAAAAAAGGCATTTCATGAAAAGTAAAAATGATATAGAAAAAGATAGTTTTGAAAAGTATAATACCCCAAGAAAAACATACAGAAAAAATATAATATTAATTCCTTAAAAGTTAAAATAATCAAAGAAAATTTAGGGGGATATATTAAAATGAGTAGAAAGCGAACAAGATATAGTACAAAATTAAAAACTCAATTAGTGTTAGAGATATTAAAGGGTGATAAAACATT
>Ga0193959_1000826_pt1 | contig 12606 bp, 7 predicted proteins | sample FB_2_MG_FD_140333 | JGI IMG/M metagenome (GOLD analysis project Ga0193959, IMG submission 140333) | Microbial mat bacterial communities from the Broadkill River, Lewes, Delaware, United States - FB_2_MG | ecosystem: Environmental > Aquatic > Freshwater > River > Microbial mats | place: USA... | reverse complement strand
TGAAATGAATGGTGTGTCCGGTGATGTCTTGTCACTATCAATTTCACTAGTGTTTGATGATGTCTTAACATACTGATTTCCAATTGAAATTTCTCCAATTTGACAGTTAGTGGAATTCATAGAAATCTTTTGTCTTTGTTCATCATTATTTGAAATGATTAATGGTGAAAGAAATCTATTTTTTCCAACAACATGACCCTTTGGTTTGTTTAGTTCTTCTTGATCATGTTCATTCACATCAATATCATAATCATCATCACTTTCTTCATCATCACTCTCTTCATCTAGGAAATTAATATCACTGACAGAAATCTTTTGAGCTCCACCAGCACCACGTTGTCTCAAATAATAAAATCCAGTCTTCACTTTTCCATGTGAATAAAGTGCCAATTTTGAAAATTGTTCAAATGTGGGTGATTCAAAGAATCTATTTGCACTCTCTGATTGATCAACAAACCACGCTCTTATTGCTGACAAATCCACAAATACCTTTTGTTTGATTTCCCAAACAGGCGCATAAAGTTTTTTCATATAATCTGGTGCCCAATCCAATCCATTTAATGAGCCATTATTAGCAATAATAGTCTTCATGTTGTATTCATTCATCAATCCCCAATGTTCCATGTCTTGTAATAAATAAGAATTTACTACGGTAGAATCTCCTGCCAATGTTCTCTTTAAATAAATTACACCGGTGGCTCTTTCATTCGCTTCAGAGAATCCAAGAAATGATGATTTTGAAGCAGTTGGTGGTAATCCTGTCAATAAAATGGATACAACACCATGTTTTTTGACATCTTCTTTCAATGTTTTCCAATCCCATTGAGAGCGTGACATTACTTCTTCTGTCTTACCCCATAAATCGAATTGCATTCTTCCATAAGAAAAATGAGTGCCATAAAATGTTCTATGTGGTAACCCTTCAATAATTCCATTCTTCTTTGCTTCTTCCAATTCATCGGATCTTGTTCCCGATGATACAGCTTCACGATAATTTTTTTTTGATAATTCCATTGATTTCTTGATACAATGATAATAAATGGTGTCGAAGATATGAAATGTCAATAGAGAAGCTTCTTCACTGTCCGGTGTAATTTCTAATTCATACAATACTTCATCCCATCCTTGTGTTCCAACGGCTGTATTACCATCGTCCAATGTATTTTTTTTTAATATTTCTGTAGGATACCATGAAACATTACATAATCTACGAATAGACGAATAGAACACACTGGCTGACTCTCCAAGTTTCTTCCAATCCATGTATTTCATGATCTCTTTTCCACATGTATTCAATTTGTGTTGTCTCTTGTATCCTTGATTCCCGTATCTATTTGGTAATTTGACGTGCATTGGCAATGCAATGGTTGAGATATAACACATAGACTTCAAGCGCTGAGTGACTTCCGTACAAAGATTGACATTTCTACACAAATATTTTCCATTGTAATTGTGTTTGTCATTAACATCGTCTATGAAAATAAGATAAGGCATTCCATTCTTGGATGCTGATTGATAATGTCTAAACCAAAGTTTGTATGGATCGATTGGTGTGAGAATTTCCTTGAATGTATTGACAATACGATAATATTCCTTAGTGAAATCTTTTCCCACCATGTCATATAATTTTTGAAATTTGTATGGACAAATCAAGTAGTACATAATTGGTTCTTCTTTGTCTTTTCTTTCTGGATCTTCCAATTGCTTGCGTCTTTCATGTAAGACTTCAATGAACACATCCCTGTAATTAATGGCATAGAACAATTCTCTTGATCTCTCTTGTTCTTTTCCACCATTGTCCTTGGCCATCAAAAAGTTCATAATTTCTGGATGTGTACAATCTAATGACATTGCAATATTGGTTTTTCTCTTTCCATCATTTTGTCCAACATAAATGGTGGTATCATTAAAATTTTTCAATACTGGCATAAGACCCGGTGTTTGACTTCCACCATTACCACCACCGTTAATTGGTGCTCCTTCCGGTCTCAAGTATGTCATTGATAATCCTATACCACCACCGGATTTTGCATATTGCGCGCAATTTCCGAGTGTCTCATAAATTCCCTTCAATGAATCTGTTTCTGTCGTAAATCCATCGACAAAACAACTGGCCATTTGTGGTTTCTTAGTTCCAGCATTAAAATCTACTGGACTACCAAATGTACCACGTCTTCCATTCATAAAGGCATATAATTCTCTGATTCCTTCAATAGATCCCTTTGGATCATTCTTGTTATACCAAGTTTGAATGGCGATTCTCATTGCAGAATATTGATAGGATTCCGGTTTCACAGCATGAGCTTTTCTTGATGTTGATCCAACAGCTTTGTCTTTAAGTTTTTTTATGTAGATGTCTCTAATTTGAATCCATGAAGCATTATCAAATCTAGTTTTGAAATAATCCTTGAAAAATGATTTGTCATTAACAATGGCATTGGCACAAGTATCATAAGTGTACACGGAGAGTGCATAGAGATTGGTTTGATATCCAACAGACAATGAATCATATTGAAAATCTTTTTGCATAATGATCATATCATTCAATTCTTTTCCAATGTGTTCACATGCATGTTCAATCAAATCACCCACTGGATATTGATAGGCATAAAAAATTTTGCAATACAACTCGATATCATTATCCTCACTGCCACCTATTTCTTTTATGTAATCTTTGATACCATTCATCATAATTCCATAATACCTTTTCTGAGCTGCTAAATTTTCCGTGAACGTGGATTTCATGAGATGATATTCTTTGGATATTTTTAATCTTCCACATATTTGCGAACATCCTTTGATGGTATTGGAGAATCCATCAAATGTCAAGATTAACAATTCATCCACTTCGCTACTTTTCAAATCAAACTTGCTATGGTCTCCAATTTTCTTGTCATAAATTATTTTATTTTGACCAGATGGTATTCCACTCAGAAAAGTCAAGAAAATAGTGACAATGGATTTCATTGGCAAGGAGAGTTCCAATAATTTGGCATCATGAACATCAAATCCATTGTTTTTTGACGAATGGAACTTTCTCAATCTTGAAAATTCAGAAAATGGAGAAAAAACTCCAAATATTCTTCGTAAGCATTTTTTCCAATCAAATAATTCAACAGCCTGATCTCTGTCTGGATTGGAATAAGACACCATCTTTAACACCCTAATGACTTCCGTGCCATTCAATCCAGTGATCTTTCTATATTTCTTTTTAGAAATCAATTTTTTTTCGATCAATTCACATGCATCTTCATACATTTCTTTGTTTCTTTTCATTGCACGTCGATCAAATTCTTCCATGTCAATGACATCATCGTCATCGTAGTGAACTTCTTGCATTTTAGATTGTGACTCTTGTTGCTGTTGTTTAATTGGGGCATCATTCATTTTCTTTGTTGAATTTTCATCATCGGACTTATTTGTGAGCACCGTCATTTTAATTTTGGATGACCTTATTTTTTCACTAAATCTCATTAAATAATTTTCTCCACTATCCAAATTATACACAGTCATTCTTTATGTAGTCTCACACATTTGATCATACATCATTGGATAATATTTTAGAAACTTCTATTGAATGATAGAATTGGTGTGACAGATGGTATATTGAACATATGTACGTTTTGTATATCACACAGGAACATATTTATCTATGATATCACATCAACATTCAAATTGTTTTCCCAGTATGTCAAAAAAAAGAAATTATGACGGTGACGTCGTTGATCATGATGAAAATCAGAAAAAAATGAAGCTCGTAATACGAAATAACATCATTTCAGACCCAGGTGATCAATTTAAAAATTATAAAGCACTTATTTCAAATATGCAATTAAATGACACAATGATCATCGGATATTCTCAACTGTTCATTGGAAAAATTAATGAGTAATTGCATATTGTATAATACTAACGAATCACTAGACTAGATGAAATTAATAATTTTGTGATGGAATCAAATCTCGAATGGTCATTAATATTCGATTTCCCAAAGGAGATCATTGAAATTATTTTTTCATATGTCGATGATTTTGTCATACTTGTATTGAAATACGAACAAATGAATGCAAAATTGTATAAAATGAATAATAGTTTTTCACTCCTCGACCAAATACAAGATGGTATGTATCAATGGATGTCTGATATTGTGAACATTGAAATGAAGAATCGAAATTTCAGACAAAAGATATGCAAAAGAGGCAAATCAGTTCCATCGATTTATGAATCCTTATTGATGTTTGACATTTTGAATCGAAAACACGCAAATAAATTACAATCATCAGTAGAAAAATTAATGATGTTTGGATCGGGTGAAAACGAATCAAAAACGATGAATGTGTGTCATCATTGTCTAACCCCATTGGTATGTTGTTGTAAAAAAATTACAAATCACTTTATGACCTCATTTTTGGAATATGATAATATGCGCACCATGTTATCGAGATGTAAGTATCACAAAATTCTAATTCTATGAAAGCAAACTATCATGCTAACACAAATATATTGTGTCACCTAAATAAAATGACATGTCCAGAATGTTATCAGAGAAATTATGAGACACTATTGGATTACATTCTAAAGAAACAACAAAGTAAAATAATTGGCAGTGGACTTGAAATTCCTTGGTCTTGCATCACAGATGATTTATACACAAGGGACGAAATCATTCATATTATCAAATGTTATCTAAAAATGACAAATTCCGAGGATTTTTCAATATATCAGAAAGTAAAGATAAATGTCATTAAAACACTCTTGGACGATGTCACGTGCTACATAAGGGATTTATTATATATATTTGATTATCAAATCAAAGAGGAAAAAATTTCTCCAAAAAAATTTATTATGTACTCATTGTCCTTATTCAATGTTCAAAATGAATAATTCATATTTACATGTGTATTATTCACATACATCATCTAAAATAAATATTTTATATATCATCCATCCGTTCCACATTGTTGTCTCAGTAGTCACAGTAAATAAAAATGCACAAAAAGAAAAATGATGAATTGAAAGAAAAGTTATTCAAAACATCATTTGAATTTTATGTGAATGAAAGAAATTGGATGGAAAAAGAGAAACAACAACAAATAAAGAGGTCAAAAAAAAATGATTTTATAATTTTCAAAAAATGTGATGTGACCTCTGATATGAGCTTTGTATTTAATCTTTCATTGGAAATCATCGAAAACATATTTTCATATGCAAGTGATCATTTTATTCTCAGTTCATTCAATATTTTTTTGAAAATGGTGACTCTGAATAAACATATAATTGAATCCAATTGGTTGGATGTTGCCCATATCATCAGTACAGAAATGTGCGAACGAAATATGATAAATATATTTCCGAAGAAACTTTACAGTACAGAATTTTCTTTGGATGATTTGAATGACATAAAAAAAAAATATGTGAACATGCCAAAATCATTTTTTGTTTATTCCATGTTTTCATTGTATTTTCCATATATTGATGATATGAAATTGATCATAGCGAGCAAGTGTTATGATTGTTTGGAGTGTGACATTATTTTATTCGATTCATTCGATATTGGACACGTATTGGGAAATGACAATCTTTGTTATGAATGTTGGAGTAAATCCAATTTATTTGGACTCACTGATTACATTCATCAATTTGCTTCAAAAAAACCAATATTCAAATTTATGCCCCAAAAAATCACAGGAATAACAGGACAACCATCTATATACAATTTGTTGTATTATTTTCATTCACTTCATTTATGTGGCATGTCGTGGTATGACATAGCAGATAAAAAAAAAGGTCATAAGAAACAATTTTTCCAAGACATATTTGAAATGTTCGGGAAATTCATTCAAAAATTATTCAAAGTGTTTTCAGATGAACTAAAGGAATATGATAAAATGGAATATTCTTTTATCAATGAGCTGATGCAAATTATTTATGATGAAAATTATGGAGATAATATTTTAGAAACATGCGAATTGAGTGATTTTTAATGATAATGTTCATAACATTTCATTCACTCGGTGCACATGATTGGAAAAATTGATGTATTGAAAGAAGAATAAACGAAACATTTCTTCAAAGAAATTGACAGATCATAAATACAACAAGTATATTTTCATGGAAAAAAATCATGTTCATCATATCACTAAAAATTATCATGATAAAAATTTTTTGGATAATGACCAATATGTAGGCGAATAGTCCACATATATTTTATAGTAAAATACACACAATAAAACAGATTTATTTTTTTCTTGTACATCATCATCATTGAAAAAAATCATCGTTGTCTAGAATGAGAATATTATCATTACTGACTTTATTCGTCATCTGCGCTCTATGTAAAGAAAATGATGATAACACGAAAAACATCATGATGACTGTGGATCCAGCAAAATTATCCCAATCAACAATGTCAAAGAAACAAGAAGTTCGAATCAAAAAATCTGAAAATAAATCGATTATTGACAATGATCCATATGAAGAAGTTTGTTCAAAACCGAATATATTGAAGATTGATGTAGTCAGTATCAAGAAATTCCATAAGAATCAAGATAAATTCATGAATGATTGGAGAAGTGCATCACAAGGTCATAAGGCAATGAAAGCCATTTATGTGGAAGATGTTTGTTCCGGGAGTTTAGATTTGTCCACGGATAGTATTTCATCAAAATGTAGTAGTTGGCGTATTATGAACATCTTGGATTTAGATTGCACTGATAATTATCGCATTTCTGATAATTATCATGAATATGTTCATATTCCTCTGAAAAAATTCATCTTTGGTCAAGATGAAGCATTGGATCAAATTAGAAATACATACATGCAACGTTTGACCTCTGTGAATCCTTTGACGGGAGAATTGAAGATAGTTAGGGATCACAAGAATAACAAGGATACAGAATATTCAAGACCAATTGTATTTCACTTTATAGGTGACAATGGTAACGGAAAATCAATGACTGTTCAGACTTACACCGAATTGATGTACAAATCATATCATGGAAAAGATGTAAGAGAAGCTGTGCTGTATATCGATGGATTGGATTATAGACCACCAGAGACTTATGATGTCACCATCACTGAGGAAAAAGATGATAGAAAAAGAAGAGAAATTGAAAAAATAAGAGAGGGTCACGCTAATAGATTGATAAAAAAATTGAGGAATGCTATTTGTACACACATTAAGAAATTTCCAACCAATGGAATCATCGTTATTGAAGAAATTCAAAAGATGATGAGTGCTGTATTTATTTCACTAGAACCCCTATTCTACGGGAGTCTTGAATGTCATCCGGAACATTTAATCGAAGAAGGTGAATTGAAAAGAATCATGCAAACCATATATAATAGTAAATCTGGAGGAAATGATCATCTTGGAAGTGTATCCGATCAAATTATTTCCAGTGGAGATGATGATGTCGAGAATAAGAATGGAAAAAATGATCTTATTAATCCATACAACAGACAGTACAAAATAAAAACATCAGATATCATTGTCATTTTAACTTCTGATCTCGGAAGAGAAGACATCACCAGAAACAAAACCAAAGAAGAATTCAATGCCATCGTCCATGAACGAATTAAAACATACACTGGAATTGATAATTTCAACAAATATATTCGACACATTCATTTTAAACCATTAGAGCGTGAAAGTATTGAAAAAATACTCGAAAGGGAAATTTACAAAATATTTTTTAGAGAATCTGTTATGTTCAGCACTCAATTAAGTAGACAATATTTCAATGGAGGAAGTTACACCTTCTATTTACAATTCATGAATTATGACCAAAAAATCAAAATTCTTCATCATCTCTCAGGTCTTTGGCGTGATCAAGATCACTTGAGAAAAAAGAATGGAAGATCAGTGAATGACATGATTACCACATATGTTCATCCAATCATCATGGATGCCACTAAAAAATTAGAAGAAACTATTTATTCCATCAAAGAAGCGTATGTAGAATCATTCTCACAAAATTGTCCACAAAAAGCCGTGATTCAATTTTTCTTTGATGAAAACATCAACAAGATCAGGACCATCATCTACATGCCATTCGATAATAAATGACCTTTATTTTTACTATAAAATTAGAATGTTCTAAAATTCTCAAATTTTGAAAACCATAATTTTTTTTTTGAAAAAAGTTTTGGACAAAACATTAAATAGATGGAATCGTCTACGTAGAAAGTTCACACTCATTTTTTTCAAATCAAAAAGTTCAGCAGTGATAGTGCCATGATCAGATCAACAACAACAACAACAGCAACAAAAAAGAAATCCAGATCAAAGAAACAACAAATGGATAAGAATATCAATACATCTCGTGGAGACGGTAGAATTCCAACAGAAAAAAAAAGAAAAAATTATGACGGAAGGAATGGTGCAGATGTTCACATGGGAAAAATCATCAAATTGTCCTACTTGAAAACATTGGCAGAAGAAGCTCTATTTAAAATAGATACGACAAGAAGATCATCATCTGACAATTGGAGATACGCATTGATTTATGACAAGGAAGATGATGATGTTAAAAAAGTGGATCCTTCTTTGTTAATGTTCACTATATTCACTCATAAGACTCTTGGAGAAAAAGGTCAAAATGCATCATTTAAACAAGGTGGGTATATTGACACTCCACAACATTGTGGAACATCTCTATCAGATTTTGGTATTTTGGTTTCACTCCAATGTTTGAGAGATGGTTTCATTGCCATCACTGATCAAATGCTCCAATTAGCATACAATCATCTCAGAGAACTCGGTTTAAAAGGCAAGCCTATTCATGAAATCCAAGAAAAGTATCATCCAGACAAAACATTAGGAATTGATACTGATGACGATGATTATATCACATTAATGCATCTAATCTATGGGTTCTATTATAATGACATTCATAAGTATGAAACCACTGAAAATGATTTCGTCAATAGCAGCACAAAAGATACAAAAAAAAAATCATCAAACACCAAAACATCATCAAGTGACAATAAATTGGAACTGGAAAAACAAAAATTAGAATTGGAGAAATTAAAATCAGAATTGGAAAAACAAAAATTAGAATTAGAAAAACAAAAAAGTGATGATTATTCTTTGGCTCCACCATCAACACCATGGATGTTATGCACAACACCAACACCATCTTCACTGATCAATGGATTATCTTTACCAACTCCACTCAGAGACATAGCAACACCAGACATTGATTTTCATTCATCACACACTGGAACATCTTCAAACGCGATGAAAAATCTCTATGGTATTTCTCAAGACGATGATGTGGAATTTCAAATGCCATCATCACAACAGTCTTCCATTGGAGGTGGCGATGACAACCAAGAAGAAGAAATATACATGTCACAAGAAGAAGAAATATACATGTCACAAGAAGAAGAAATATACATGTCACAAGAAGAAAAAGAAGTGGAATTTTCATTGCCCACATTGACTTCTTCACAACCATGCTATGATGATGTAGAAGAATTTATACAAAAAACAAATTCAGAGGTCATCCAAGGATCATTGTACACCAATGACGCTATAATGAAATCATTAAAAACCAGTGTAGAATATGATCGATATGATAAATTCATTGAAGAATTGGACGAAAGAAAGATAAAATTTGGTGAAACTGAAAAAAGGGCTGTTTATGGAAGCTTTTTAAAAGATCCAGAATATTTACAAAAAATGTCAAAAGCTAGACACAGCAAAAATCAAATCGATGAAATTGAAAATCATTTGTTTTTCGCGGATGAGTATTTGTCATCCATTGTCAAAGTGTCTTGTGGAATTATTCCTATGAAAAAATTTTTAAGTGAATTTTTCTATGCTGAAAAAGAACCTACTGCTTCAAATCATAAGGAATTCATGAAAAAATCAGAAAAAAGAAATACTTTAATTGAAAAAAATAATTTTGGAAAAATACTCATTGCATTGTTATCGCCAATCGAATACAAAAGAGAAATGTTCAATGAATCATCAAAAGAAGAACTTTTTGATAGAATCAATGGAGTATATGATTTAAAGAAAATTGGCGCAATTAACACCGATGGTTCTGTTGATTTTAAAACATTGAATGCTCATCGATTGAAATGGTCATCTAGAATTGTCAAGTGGATGGACAAAATGTTAGAGGATATTTATAAATATCTTCATGGATTCTATGAAATGTTCACCATGGAAAGGAAAGAAAAGAAAGATTTTTTCACTGGCAATAGAAAAGAAAGAAAACAAACCAATATTAATTGTCACAGTATCACACAAATTCTTGATATCATTCAAAGATTATTTGCAGATACCAGTGAAGGCGTCAGAGCCAAAGAAACATTTGCAGAATATGGTCTTTATACAAAATTCGATGAAGATAAAGAAAATGGAATTTATGCAAATATTCCAGATCATTGGTGTATGAACAGAAGAGAACTCTATGATGCTTTGAACATCATTTCCACCTCTGCATCTATTCATAGTGCAAAATCCAACAGATCTCAGTATCCAGAAGCCACCCTCAGGGTAATGAGCAAGATTTACAAACCTGGTGGTCAACATTATGAAGGAAATTACACTCAGCCAAATGACAAACGTTTAAGACGTCTCTTTGAATAAATTTCCATGTAATATAATCCAACCGAAAATATACAACACAAATCTAATAAATTTTATTGTGAACAATTTATGTTTTTCTCTTTTTCAATCAATTCCGCAATTATGAGATGCAAGTGTTCCTTCCATTGATCACAACACCGTGTTTTCTTTCCATCTCATTTTCTTTGTTTTCCTATCCATCTTGAATTGTTCTTTTAATTCACATCTTTTGATGTGTGATTCACAATCATGTATCTTTATGGACGACACAGATAAAAATGCTCCACATTCACATAGAAATTTTACTTGCACCGATCCACATTTGACACACCTCCTTTTATAACCATTGAATTTTTCATTGCAATCAGAACACACAAAATACACAACTCTTGTGTCGTTTTCATGTCTGGGTGATGGCTGCTTTCTGATATCATCAACTTTACGATGATCACAAGATTGTGATACACTATGTTGATGTGAATTGTCTTTCCTCCCTATTTGTTTATTCACAGGTCCCTCTATGGTGCTATTACATCGACGGTTGTCATGATCTCTAAAAATGATTGGCGATTCACTGCGTCGTTCAATTTCCATGTTTTTATTTTTTGTCATGAGTCCTCCAAAATATTTTGTCTTTTTATTTTGAGAATATCGCGATAAATATTTTCCATTATATGGGTGATGGATTTCGCATACAAAAAAATCTTTTCTAGGTATTCAATGCATATATATATACATATATATATATATATATATATGTATTTGCGGAAACGACATATGGGTCATTATCCACATTTTTTATTATGAAATTTTTGAATGATACGTCACAGAGTCCAGATTCAGACACTGAACACGAAAATTGGTCCATCCATTTACATCAATTGATAAATATGGATCTTTCCGGGTGGGGAAAGACGGAACAAACTCACAAAAATTCCCAAGAAGATGTCATGAAAAGCCAAAGACAACCATTTAACTTTGATGAAGAAATTGTCAGAAAGGAAACATTTATTTTTTCTTGCGAAATGAAGAACGAACTCATGGAATGGAGATATGAAACATCAACGAAAAGTTCATATTTTCATTTCTTTTCCATTGGTGTGATGCATTTGTATTTGAGAACTTATGAAAGTGCTATGAATATATGGACATTTTATGAAAGACACAAAAAAATCATCAGTGATATCATGATGAGCAAAAAAAAGAATTATAAATTCATCGTGAGTCAGATTTCACTCGAATGTTGTTCTGAATATGTGTTGTGGAAAATGCTGTGTCTATTACATAGATTGTCTGTCAAATTCGAAAGCCCAAGAGAATATTTTCTCAAGTTTATATTTTGGATGTGTGTTGATATCCATCAATGTATGGAGGAAGTAAAATTCAATTATAAAAGAGATATTTTAAAACTGACAACATTTGAAATTTATCGTGAATATTTGCAAAAATTTATATTGGAGTCACTAGATTGGAAAGTGTATCAAGTGTCCATTGCAAATTATTCGGAAGTCATATGTCATCATTTATTCGGAGAAATTCACGGAGATGTAAATGACAGCAGATCACGTGATGATGAAGATGAAAATGATGATGAATACACCGAAATAAAAAGGTTGTTGTCATGTTCCATGGATATGGATGAAATCATAAAGAATACTTCCGATGTGTTATTTAAATGGATCATATCATTGAGAACAGAAGATTTGAGTTGGTTTGTCTATGGAAGTCAGAATAAAATATGTGTTAACGACGATAAGTTAAGTAATGTTAAAGCGATGCGAACCAAAGTGATGTGTGGGTTCGCAGCAGTAATATGTGGTCTTTACTTGTCTCTCATACAAAATGATGTACGTGAAATTGAATTGTTATGTGCACTAAGATCATTCAGTGAATACAGAAAAGGACATGGAGATTCAAGATTTGCATTGTACAAGAAAAGAAAATCTTCTTTTCAAAGCACCATGTACTATTATAATACAGATATATGGGCAGATTTTATTATGTGTCTCTGTAGTGGAACTAGT
>Ga0193959_1000821_pt1 | contig 12637 bp, 10 predicted proteins | sample FB_2_MG_FD_140333 | JGI IMG/M metagenome (GOLD analysis project Ga0193959, IMG submission 140333) | Microbial mat bacterial communities from the Broadkill River, Lewes, Delaware, United States - FB_2_MG | ecosystem: Environmental > Aquatic > Freshwater > River > Microbial mats | place: USA... | reverse complement strand
TGGGGTTGCCTTCAACGCGGAAGCGCACCGAGGCATAGCCCAGAATGACGCCGAATACCACGGCCAGACCGAACAGAATCAGGATTGCTGTAATAACAGTGGTTATTGCGTACTCCGCCTCAGAACTGCACGAGGCCGGCAAAACCCATGAATGCCAGTGACATCAGACCGGCCGTTACCATACCGATGGCGGCACCACGGAAGGGCAGGGGGACGTCTGCTACGGCGACACGCTCGCGAATGGCCGAAAACAGTACCAGCGCCAGCGAAAAGCCGACCGCCGCACCGAAACCATAGGCGATCGACTCGATGAAGCCGTTCTGTTTCTTGATGTTCAGCAGAGCGACACCCAGCACCGCACAGTTGGTGGTGATTAGTGGCAGGAAGATGCCCAGCAGCTTGTACAGCATGGGACTGGTCTTGTGCACCACCATTTCGGTGAACTGCACCACCACCGCAATCACCAGAATAAAGGCGATGGTCTGCAGGTACTCAAGACCGAAAGGCTTCAACAGTGCCGTGTAGACCAGATAGCTGCACACCGACGACAACGTGAGTACGAAGGTGGTGGCCAGTGACATGCCCATGGCGGTTTCCAGCTTGTTGGAAACGCCCATGAACGGACATAACCCCAGAAACTGAACCAGGACGAAGTTGTTCACCAGTACGGTGCTGATCAGGATGAGCAGAAAATCGGTCATAGCCCCTGTCGCTGCCTTGGCCCTGCACAGCTGCAGGGCAGTATTAGATACTGCTGAATTTTACCGGATTTATAACCCCAGGGTATAGATCGCCGTTGCAACGGGACAATCACCCGAGGGTGGGCCGGTGTGTTACCGGCCCGGGTTCCAGTTAAATCAGTTCTGCCTGCTTCAGTCGGGTCAGCAGGCTCTGTACCTGCTCTGCCGGTGTGCCGTCCAGTGCGGACAGGTCGACGTGCAGGTCGGCACCTTCCACGGCGGCGTCGGTCAGCAGCAGCAGACCTGCCGCTTTCAAAACACCGGCCTGAGCGGTATCGTCACCGCGCAATACCAGTGGCATGCGGCCCAGGGCGAACAGCTGCTGCTCCAGCGTGTAGAGCAGGGTGCTGGCCGCAGCGCTGTCGGCACCGGTCAGGCTCACCAATGCGGCCTGCTGGCCGAAGCGACGGGCGCGCAGTTCGGTGGTCAGCGCCGAGCTGTCGTGCAGCTCGATGGAGCCTGCATCGGCAGTCTGGCCGATCACCATGCCGGCTGCCACCGTGGCGTTGGTCAGTCGGTCTACGATGATGAATGAGCCGGTGCCCTTGTGGCGGCTGTAATCATCGGCGACAACCGGGGTCTCCAGTTGAATCTCAACCTGCGCAATTTCGTTCAAACCCAGAGATGCCGTTGGTGACTGCTGCAGGGTGTTGACGTCGATGGCGTGATGGATGGCGCTGACACGACCGGCAGTGCGGGTGGTCGACAGTTTGATCTCATAGTTGCGACCCGACTGCAGCGGCTGCTCGGACATCCAGACCAGGTGAGCGTTGAAACGGCTATGTGTTTCAGGCACCTGGTTGCTGTGCACGATGATGTCGCCACGGGAGATGTCGATCTCGTCTTCCAGTGTCAGGGTGACGGCCATGGGGGCGAAGGCTTCTTCCAGCTCGCCATCAAAGGTCACGATCGATTTCACCTTGCTGGACTTGCCGGACGGCAGCACGGTGACTTCATCACCCGGGCGTACGATACCGGCGCTCAGGGTGCCGCAGTAGCCGCGGAAGTTCAGGTTCGGGCGGTTCACGTACTGTACCGGGAAGCGCAGCTCGTCAAAGTTGGCATCGCCGGCGATTTCAACGCTTTCCAGCGTTTCCATCAGTGACTCGCCGGTGTACCAGGGCATGTGCTCGGACGGGTTCACCACGTTGTCGCCCTTGAGGGCGGAGATCGGTGCGAAATGAATGTCCTTCAGGCCCAGACCGCTGGCAAATTCCAGGTAGTCTTTCTTGATCTGCTCGAAGCGCTCTTCGCTGAAGTCCACCAGGTCCATCTTGTTGACGGCGACCAGGGTGTGCTTGATGCCAAGCAGAGAGACGATAAAGCTGTGACGACGGGTCTGTACCTGTACGCCGTGACGGGCGTCGATCAGGATGATCGCCAGGTCACAGGTGGAGGCGCCGGTCGCCATGTTGCGGGTGTACTGCTCGTGCCCCGGCGTATCGGCGATGATGAACTTGCGCTTGGCGGTGGAGAAGTAGCGGTAGGCCACATCGATGGTGATGCCCTGTTCACGCTCTGCCTGCAGGCCATCAACCAGCAGTGCCAGGTCAAGTTCTTCACCGGTGGTGCCGACTTTCTTGCTGTCACTCTGAATTGCGGCCAGCTGATCTTCGTAGATCATCTTGGAGTCGTGCAGCAGGCGGCCGATCAGGGTGGATTTGCCATCGTCTACGCTGCCGCAGGTCAGAAAGCGCAGCAGTTCCTTGTTTTCGTGCTGATCCAGGTAGGCATCAATATCAGTAGCGATCAGATCGGATTGGTGTGACATCGTTATCTCTTCCCGTGTTCTGTCTGTATGTGGAAGCCCGCTGCCGGAACTCGCCGTGGAAGTTCATCTTGTGGGAGCGCGCTGTGGGAGCGCACTCTGTGCGCGAATACCCAATACATCTTTCCCACTTCGCTCACAGAGTGGGCTCCTACGCATGCTTTAGAAGTAGCCTTCCATCTTCTTCTGCTCCATGGAGCCGGCGCTGTCGTGGTCGATGGCGCGGCCCTGGCGCTCGGAGGTGGTCGTCAGCAGCATCTCCTGAATGATCTCGGGCAGGGTGTCGGCTTCTGACTCCACGGCACCGGTCAGCGGGTAGCAGCCCAGGGTGCGGAAGCGGATCGGCTTCATCATCGGTACTTCGCCATCGGCCAGCGGCAGACGTTCGTCGTCAACCATGATCAGCATGCCGTCGCGTTCAACCACCGGACGGACGGCGGAGAAGTACAGCGGCACCAGCGGGATCTGTTCCAGGTGGATGTACTGCCAGATATCCAGTTCGGTCCAGTTGGACAGAGGGAAGACACGGATGCTTTCACCCTTATCGACACGGGTGTTGTAGGTGTTCCACAGTTCAGGGCGCTGGTTTTTCGGGTCCCAGCGGTGATGCTTGTCACGGAAGGAGAACACACGCTCCTTGGCGCGGGATTTCTCTTCATCACGGCGAGCGCCACCAAAGGCAGCATCGAACTGGTATTGGTTCAGTGCCTGTTTCAGGCCCTGGGTCTTCATGATGTCGGTGTGCTTGGCCGAGCCGTGCTCGAACGGGCTGATACCCATCTCAACGCCCTCAGGGTTGATATGCACGATCAGATCCATGCCGGCTTCCTGCGCCATCTTGTCACGGAACTGGATCATCTCCTTGAACTTCCAGGTCGTGTCCACGTGCAACAGCGGAAAGGGCGGCTTGCCTGGATAGAAGGCCTTGCGGGCAAGGTGCAGCATCACGGATGAGTCCTTGCCGATGGAGTAGAGCATGACCGGATTGTCGAACTCGGCAGCCACCTCGCGGATGATGTGAATGCTTTCAGCTTCGAGCTGTTTCAGATGGGTCAGGCGGTGTTCCGGCAACAGATTCATCATGCGACTCTTTCAGTTGGTTGCTTCCTGGAGCCCGGACAAAGGATGGGCTCATAACTGGAAGGCATTATGTCCAAGAGTTAATAAAATAAAAAAGAATATATATGAATTCTTATAGATCGAAAAGGCATAAAAGGCGAGGTGTAGCTATCCTCAGGTACTAAGGTCTAAAGTTCCATAAAGGAATAACAAAATTATTAATTAGTATTTTACGTTATAAACATGGATGGGTAGCATGGCCATCTGTTTCAATGACGCTTAATAACAAGGTTGACCTGACATGTACCAGTACACCGAAGTGGACCAGAAGCTGGTAGACGAACGGGTGGCGCAGTATCGCGACCAGACCCGACGCTATCTGGCAGGCGAGCTGCCCGACGAGGAGTTTCGTGCCCTGCGTCTGATGAACGGCCTCTATATCCAGCGTCAGGCTCCGATGCTGCGCGTGGCGGTTCCCTATGGTCTGATGTCCTCCAATCAGCTGCGCAAGCTGGCTCATATCGCGCGTACCTACGACAAGGGCTACGGCCACTTCACCACGCGTACCAACATTCAGTACAACTGGCCGACACTGGAGTCGGTGCCGGACATTCTGGCCGAGCTGGCACAGGTGCAGATGCACGCCATCCAGACTTCAGGTAACTGTATCCGTAACACCACGACAGACCCTTACGCCGGCGTAATTGCCAGCGAGCTGGAAGATCCGCGCCCCTGGTGTGAGATCATCCGTCAGTGGTCGACCCTGCACCCGGAGTTTGCCTATCTGCCGCGTAAATTCAAGATCGCCGTAACCGGTGGTCCTGAAGACCGTGCCGCGTCTCAGGTGCATGACATCGGTCTGCACCTGGTCAAGAATGACGCGGGCGAGACCGGCTTTGAGGTCCTGGTTGGTGGTGGCCTGGGTCGTACCCCGGTGATCGGCAAGCAGATCAATCCGTTCCTGGCGCCGCAGGATCTGCTGTCCTACCTGGAAGCGATCATCCGCGTGTACAACTTGAACGGCCGTCGCGACAACAAGTACAAGGCGCGTATCAAGATTCTGGTTAACGCCATGGGTATCGATGCCTTCCGCGAGCAGGTGGAAGCCGAGTGGGCTGACATCCGTGAGTCTGATCTGCGTCTGTCACAGGGTGAGATCGAAAAGGTGAAGGCGCAGTTCGCGCCGCCGGCCTATGAGGCTGATGCGACCAATAATGATCTGCACGCACAGCTCACCGAGAACGAAGAGTTCCGTGTCTGGTTCGAACGTAACACCGTCCAGCATAAGGTGGCGGGCTATCGCATCGTGGTTGTTTCGCTGAAGCCTTATCTGAAAGCGCCGGGCGACATTACCGATATTCAGATGGAAGCCGTGGCTGACCTGGCAGATCGTTTCTCCTTTGGCGAGATTCGTGCCACTCACCACCAGAACCTGGTGCTGGCGGACGTGAAGCAGGGCGACCTGCTGGAAGTGTGGAAGATTCTGCACGCCAACAACCTGGCGCGCCCGAATATCGGCACCCTGACCGACATGATTGTCTGCCCCGGTTTTGATTTCTGTGGTCTGGCCAATGCCAAGACCCTGAACATCGCCGAGCAGATCAACGAGAAGTTCGAGAACGTGGACTACATGCATGACATCGGTGAGATCCGTCTCAACATGTCCGGCTGCATCAACGCCTGTGCACACCACCACGTGGGCCATATCGGCATCCTCGGCGTCGACAAGAAGGGCGAGGACTGGTACCAGTTCACCCTGGGCGGCTCATCCGAAGCAGATGCTGCTCTGGGCAAGTCCATTGGCAAGGCGATCGCCGCTGATGAAGTGGCTAACACCATTGAAAAGATTTTGCTGGCTTACATCGATCAGCGCGACTCCGAAGCGGAAAGCTTTCTGGAAGTGGTGCGTCGTGTCGGAGTAGAGCCGTTCAAGGAGGCCGTATATGCCGCTGATCATTGATCGTACCCCGGTAGCTGAAGACAAGTGGATCACCCCGGCAGAGGATCAGGCGATCCCCGCTGACGGTGCTATCATCCTGCCGCTGGCGCAGTGGCTGGAAAACCGCGATGCGCTGGCCGGTCGTGAAATCGGCGTGCAGGTTAACGGCGATGATGATCTGGACCAGGTGCTGGCGCTGAATGGTCAGGTTGAGCTGATCGCGGTGGAATTCCCGGCCTTCACCGATGGCCGCGGTTTCAGCATTGCACGTCTGCTGCGTCGCGCCGGTTATAAAGGCCAGCTGCGTGCGGTGGGTGATGTGACTCAGGACCGTTTGGCGCACATGGAGCGTTGCGGCTTCGATGCCCTGCAGGTACCGGAAGACCGTTTCAAGCCGGAAGTGCTGAATGCCTTTGACGAAATGAGCGTGCGTTACCAGGGTGGCGCATCCGTAACCCGTCCGGCCTATCCGCAAAGCTGACAAGGAGAACAGGAATGAGCATCGATCTGGCAGCTGCCAACGCCGAACTGGCGGGTAAAACACCGCAGGAAATCGTCGCCTGGGCGGTCGCCAATAGCGACCAGCCATTGGTGACCACAAACTTCCGTCCCTATGAGTCGGTGATTCTGCACATGGCGGTGCAGGCCAAGCCTGACATCAAGGTGCTGTGGGTGGATTCCGGTTACAACACCTCGGCGACCTACCGCTTCGCGGAAAAGTTGATCAAGGACCTGAACCTGAACATTGTCACCTACATCCCGGAAATGAGCGCTGCACGCCGCAACGTGCTGATGGGTGGTATCCCTGATGTGGACGATCCTCAGCACGAGGAATTCACCCGTCAGGTGAAGCTGGAGCCGTTCCAGCGCGCGTTGGGCGAACTCAAGCCGGACCTCTGGCTGAACGCCATTCGCAAGGATCAGACCGAGTTCCGTCAGTCACTGGATATCGTGTCTGCCAGCAAGGACGGTATCATCAAGGTGGCACCGCTGTTCAACTGGACCGAAGCAGATATGGACGCCTATCTGGCTGAGCATAACCTGCCCAACGAACACGACTACTTCGACCCGACCAAGGCGCTCGAAACGCGCGAGTGCGGCCTGCATACGCAGCTGTAACAGTCAGCCGTCCCTTGTTACGTAGAAGCCCGCATATGCGGGCTTTTTTGCGTCTGCAAGCCAGGGCATCGTCTTTGGCAAGGTTACTTCAATGATGTATTTTGGGCAGAGCCGAGTGCTTGCTTGAAAGAGTCCGTTGGATGGTGTGCCGACTGGTAGCTGTCTGGTGCGTGGGGCGATCAGGGCCTGGTACTGATATTTCAGGCAACATCAATGACTTCCCGTTTTAGCACAGAAAAGAGTGATTCTTTGTGAAGCCTTGGTTGGAAATGAGGGATATATTTTATAGGGATGATTACAGGGCGATAACCTTTCTAACAGGTTGTTGTATAGGGTTATGAACAGAGAACAGTATATATCCAGGATAAAAGAACGATTGAATAGCTACTTCATTGCGTCACGAGATGGCTACAAAGTACCTGCTGCCGATCGGCATCGACTGGAGGGCTTCATTCAGGGGGCTATTTTTATGGGATATGCCAGCAGTAAAGATCTGGCTAATTTAATGGAGAGCGTGCACTACTCAGTATTTGGAAAAAGTATCAGGGACCACCAGACTGAAAGCTCAACAAAATGGCAAGATTCAGTCATAGACTATAGCCAGTATGATCAGCCGACTTATGAACGTAAAGGTAGATTTAAAGGTGATTAGTTTATTTTTCCCAGGAAATATGATCATCCAGTCGCGTGCTGATTTTTTATAAGAACGTTAAAAGTCTAAATAAGCGCTTGCGGAGTGGTGTAGATGATTTTTTCAGTATGTGAATGACAGGGTTGAATTCCAGGGATGATATGAAAAGTATATTAAGGATTTTTGGGGTTATAGGAGTTCTGGTGTTCGGTTTTCTGGTGTCAATAACATTTCTGTCACCTCAAACTGTTGAACATTCGGCAAAAGGCTTTGTTCAATATCAGATTGAGCAGGAGTTGCGCGCGAAACATCAGAGTCTGGTCCAATTCGGGGCTGCGAACAAGGCGTTAAATATAGCTCGGAAGCTTGGTGTTGAGTCGGATAGGATACAGAAATCTCTCGACGATGACCTGTCGGCAAAAATAGCAAGCGTCATTGCTTCCATGTGTGGTTATGATTGTGAGCGCAAAAAGTCTGTTGCTCGGTCAGTCACTAAGGGCTACCTGGATCGTATCAAGAGTATCGAGGTTGCTCAAAAAACACTCGGTGACATCATCAAAGGTAAATATGTTGAGATAATCGGTAACCTGAAACGTGATATTTGCATATTTCTGAGTGTCAATCTTTCAATATTCCTTATTGTGTTGCTGGTTTCTTTTTTAAAGCCTCAGGCAACGCCGCATTTATTTATGCCTGGAATACTATTGTTGCTGTCTACAGTTATATCGACGACTATATATGTTTTCGGTCAAGACTGGTTTTATACAATTTTATATAATGACTATATGGGGTTCGGGTATTTGCTATATGTTGCGTTAATATTCAGTGCCTTGATGGATATTGTTTTTAACAAGGCGAGCGTGACCACCGAAATAATAAATGGCATCGCTGATGCTTTGGGTTCAACATTTTCTGTATTGCCATGTTAGTCAGTATTGAGCTGAATAGTTCAGCGTGCTCGCCTATGCTTGTAGCATGGCTCCCTGTGCGCACCCTGAGAAGGTACAGCGATGTGCTCCATTGGTGTTAAGGGCGTGTGCCTCAGTTGATCACTGACAGGGGGGAGGTTTCTCATGTTCGACACTCGTACAGGCAATGCACTGACCTGCCAATCGGCCCAAGCGTTTGCCCTGTATCAGACGGCAATTGATCTGATTCTGGGGTCGGAGTCAGGGGCGGCTGAAACGTTGAATAGAGCGCTTGAGCTGGATGAAAATTTCGCGCTGGCCGCAGCGGCGCGCTATTTTGTGGCGCGAGATGTTGGCGAGACAGGTGGCGAAGCTTATCGGGCGCTGGCGGAACAGGCGGCCTTGAGGACAAGTGGGTGGGAGCAAGCCCATATCGAGGCGTTGATCGGACTGATTGATCGGCCCATGGCAACTCGGGAGGTGCAATCCTATGTCGCAAGCTGCCCCGCTGACCTGCTGGTGGTATCCAAACTGGCAGGAAATCTGTTCTTTTATGGTGGTGCGACCAAGTTGGAGGATGTGCTTGATATCTTTGAAGCATCGGCCGCTGTATTGGGCAATGACTGGGCGTTGCTGGCCCGGCTCGGCTTTGCTGCCAGTGAGGCGGGTCAGCGTCAGCGTGGTCGCAGGCTGATTGAGCGAGCACTGCAGATCCGGCCACAGGCACTGTATTCCATCCACGCACTGGCGCATCTGCTGCACGACGATGGCGCCGCTGAAGAGTCTGCTCGGTTGCTGCAAGACTGGCTTGACGAGCATGAAGCCGGCGCACGTGAGGGCCAGATGTACGGACATGTGCAATGGCACCTGGCGCTGTCTGAATGGCAAACGGGTGCCAGAGAGGCTGCCATGCAGCGTTATTTCACCTACTGTGCACCCGCAACAACAACTTGTGGTCCCGTGCTGGCGCTGGCGGACTGTGGTGGTTTTTTGCTGAGAGAATATCTGCAAAGCCTTCAGGCAGCTCCCTTGAGACCGGATGTTGTCGGTCATATAGAGTATGTCTGGCCGATGATGGGACATCCTTTCATTGCACTGCATGTGGCGGGGTTATACGCGACCGCAGGTGATGTCATCGCACTTGAACGCTGTGCTGAAACCATTGCTGATACGCCTGCAGGGGATAATCGTGATGTCTCGCTGGTGTTGGTGCAGGCATTGAATGACTTTGTGCAGGGGGATTATCCTGCAGTTGTGAAAGGGTTGTCAGCATTATCGCCGGCTGCGCGTATCAGTATTGGTGGCAGTAATGTGGAGCGTATTCTGGTTGATCTCCTGGAACAGCGTAGCAAGGATCTTGAAGCGACAGACTGAAGCTGTTCAGCGTTAGCAGTCTCAACTTGCATACTTTTTCTCGATACAATGCGTGCCAGTGAGCGCCTTCATCAGGATCTGTGAAGGTATGTGATATCTGATTGCTAGCCGAGGAAAAGATGAGTCTGAGCTGGAACCTGAGTGAGGGATGCAATCCCTTTTGGGCGGATGATAAGGCAGCGGCTGAATGTCGTTTCCATTATGCGGAGTCTTCAGCCACCGAGGAGGAGGTGGTAAAGGATGATATGGAAACAGCGCTGGAAAAGGCAATGGAGCTGCTGAACGGCAATGTCAAAAACGAGTCGCTGTATTTTATGGTGGAGTGGGACCGGCCCAGCTCGACGCTGCGACTGGCGGTGACGAATGATCGCAAGGCGCAGGATGCGGCCGATGTTGTGACCTGCCGTTTCGAGTCGTTGAATCGGCAGTTGCAGGCGGAAGGCCCTGACAGTGTTGCAGCCTGTTCCGACAGAGTGAAGTTCTGGGCCAAGGACTACCTGTCTACTTGTACCGAGTTCATGAACTACTCACTGGTAGCTCTGTACACGGACACTTCGAGAAACGAAACCTCGATCGTGTAATAAGTACGGCAAGGTCTGTTCTGTGTTTGTGCTTTCTACGTGGGCAAGTACGGGAGTGTATTTCGAGGAATCTGGAAAGAATGCCTGCCTTTTCGCACGGAAAAGGCAGGCACAGGCTTAACTGGTTACTTTTTCCAGTTTGCCGGGGCCGGTGTAGACGTACGCATATCCGGGCTCAACAAGGAATTCTTCATCCTTGTTTTTGTCGGGATGGATCTTGAAAAAGGCGCCTGAGGCTGCGACGGTGCCAAAGTGCTCATTGGCAATCAGGGTATGCTGTGCATCTACCCAGTACACGGTATCGATGTAGTTATACACGTAAAAGGTTACGTCCTTGCCGCTGGCGTTGAAAATGACAGCCGCTTTAACGGCTGCGCCGCCAATTAGCTTGCTGATGTCTTCGCGTGCCAGTTCATAGAACTGGTTCAGATCAATGCTTGCGTCCAGTTGAGCGTTCATAAAATATCCTTTTCCTGCGTTGTATGCTGATGATGAACCTTGCTCCTCTGCCAGCGTTGCTGGTGAGTGCTCAATCAAGGTATGGCAGTAAACCTGGGGCAGCAAGCAGTCTGATTTATGACTTTTTCCAAGTTTTATGAATTCCGCTGGGCGCTGGTTGGTAATGTCTCCCTTTGCTTTCAATGCGTTTGCCAGATGAGTATTGGGCAGGGGCTTTGGTGTGGGTAGGGCAGGGGGCTTGTCGACGGACAGGCCCTCTCTCCTGCGTCCGGGTCAGACCTTGAATCGGTCCAGTTGCTGGTTCAATTGGACTACGCTGGTTGATACTTCTTCGCCCAGCAGGGTGACCTGACCGGCAGCCTCAGCCAGTGCGTCGGCGGCATCGCCGATGCTGGTGATGTTGCGATTGATCTCCTCGTTCACCATGCTTTGTTCCTCGGCGGCTGTTGCCACTTGGGTAGTGTTCTCCGAAATCGAAGTAATGTTGCCGGATACGCTTTCGAGTCGTTCATAGCTGTTACGGCTTTCATCCACGGTTTGACCTGCGCGCGTACGGCAGTGCTGCATCTGCGCTACGCTGCCATCCACATCCCGCTTCAGTGCCGAGATCAGGCTGTCAATCTCACCGGTTGCTTCCTGAGTGCGGCTGGCCAGTCCGCGGACTTCTTCAGCTACCACGGCAAAGCCTCGGCCCTGTTCTCCGGCGCGTGCCGCTTCGATTGCGGCGTTAAGTGCGAGCAGGTTGGTCTGGTCGGCAATACCGCGAATGGTCTCGATGATGGAGTAGATTTCGTCGCTGCGGCGAGCGACGTTGGCGATACTGTCAGAGGCATCATCAAGGGCATGGGCCATGTTGTCGATTTCATTGACGGTGTTGCCCAGCGTACGTCGACTATCAACGACTTCGCTGTCAGCGGTATTGGCATCCTGCGCAGTATTGCCTGCCAGGTTGGCGACTTCGGTTGCCGTTGCTGCCATTTCGTTGGCTGCTGCGGCAACGCTTTGCAGTTGGCGTTGTTGCTCTTCCGTTGATGCACGGGTCTGCTGGGCTGCCGCAGCAAGGTTGGTTGCGCTGTGATGCAGGTTGTCCGACAGGTGCATCAATTCGGTAATCAGGCCGCGAATCTTGCGTGCAAAGCTGTTAAAGCCTTCAACGACATTATTGAGTTCTGCATGACTGGTGGCATCCAGTTCGTGTGTCAGATCGCCATCGGTGCCGCCCAATGCCTGCATGCGCTGACCGAGTGCTGCAATCGGTCGGGTAATACCGTTGATGAACAGGTTCGCAATAATCAGTGTAATGGCCAGGATTGCCAGGCTGGTCAGCGTCAGCTCCCAAGTGGTGGCGCTGCGATTGGCATTTACATCGGCATTGAGTGCCTGCAGCTCCGCCAAAGCGACATTGCGAGGAACTTCGACCAGGATGCGCCAGCGTGAATTGGCGACTTCAAGTACACGCTCGACTCGAATAGCTTGCTCGGAATCCGGGAGAGCCAACAAGTCAGGTGCGGCACTGTCTGCCGTTTTTCCCAGGGCTTGTACATGGCGACTGGAAGCGATGATACGGTTACGGCTGCTGAGAATGCTGATACTGGATTGGCCATCATACAGGCGTGCAGACAGGCGGTTGGCCAGTGCCTGGATCGTGGGCAGGCTGACGTCCGCACCGGCGACGCCAATGACCTGGTTATTGTGGCGAACAGGTACGGTCAGGGAGGTCATTAATACTTCCTGTCCGGGTTGAACTTCAAACAGATAGGGCTCTATCAGGCATTCCCGGCCTGTTTCACGGGGACAGAGATACCATTCGGATTCGCGGATGCCTGTGTCGGTCAAGCTTTCATTGTACATAACAGCGCTATCGGTGACAGGCTCGGTTTCAGTCCGGTTTCCGTTCCAGAACCAGTACAGGGCAATATTGCCACTGTTGGTACTATGTCCTGCGCGGCTGTCAAAAAGATGATCCAGGCTATCGTATGTGTTGGGTTCAAACATGGCGAACAGGGTGCTGATGCCCTTGTTCATGGATAGGCTGGAACGTACCAGTTCGCTGGCAGCA
>Ga0193959_1000815_pt1 | contig 12682 bp, 11 predicted proteins | sample FB_2_MG_FD_140333 | JGI IMG/M metagenome (GOLD analysis project Ga0193959, IMG submission 140333) | Microbial mat bacterial communities from the Broadkill River, Lewes, Delaware, United States - FB_2_MG | ecosystem: Environmental > Aquatic > Freshwater > River > Microbial mats | place: USA... | reverse complement strand
ACAAAGACAATACGATAATCAAACGAGTACATTATGGTCGATTTGGACAGGTTTGATCACGCCATCATCGCCGAGCTGCAGCAAAACGCACGCATCACCGTCACCGAACTGGCATCACGGGTGGGGCTCTCCAAAACCCCGTGCCAGATCCGCATGAAGCGGCTGGAGGAACAGGGCTACATTCTGGGCTATACCGCGCTGGTCGATCAGGCCAAGATGGGGCAGAAGCATATCGCCTTTGCTCAGGTTACCCTCAACGACACCAGCAGCAAGGCGCTGGCCGCCTTCAATACGGCGGTGCGCAGAATCTCGGCAGTGGAGGAGTGTCACATGATCGCCGGCAACTTCGACTACCTGCTGAAGGTCCGCACCCACAGCATGGAGGAGTACCGCGCCGTATTGGGCGAACAGATCTCTGCCCTGCCCCACGTGCTGCAGACCAGCACCTTTGTGGTGATGGAAAACGTGCGCGACGCAGGGATTTAACGAAGAATACGCTTTAACTACCACGGAACCGGTTCTGAGCACACCGGCGGGATTGCTATACAAGGAGTGCGGCACCTGTCGCACTCCTCCTTTCCAGTGCAGCATTACGCGCACTTATAGCGCCTTGCCGGTTTCTCCCAGCTGTCTCAACACCGTACTTTCGAGCAGCTGCACCACCTGGCTCATAAAGACATAGTCCAGCGTATCCGGTGTGTCACGACTGCCGTGATAGTGTGGATTTCTGAAGTTGGACGTATCCGTCCACATCAAGGCAGGAATGCCGCCCCGCCAAAAAGGCGCATGATCGCTCCTCAGCAAGTCCGCGAACATCTTTTCCAGACCAAATTTAACTTTCAGCGCATAGACCGGGAGTGACGGTAGCTCTGAATCGGCTATATCAATGATACTGTCGACCAGACGATTGGAATCCTTATTGGCGACCACGGCGATGAAATCGCCCACATCTCCGATGTTAATGGGCAGCCCCTGCGGGGTGTGCTGTGACGCTGGCGCGTGGCTGCAATATCCGATCATTTCCAACACATGTGCGCACTCTATCCCGTCTACCTGCTCCGGCAGCAACGCGCGAACAAAGTCGGTGCTGCCCATCAGGTTATCTTCTTCCCGGTTGAAAGCCACAAACAGAACGGGAAAGTCACCATATTTCTTCAACGCTTTGGCAACCGCCAGCATGCCGGCAACCGCGCTGGCATTATCATCGGCTCCCGGAGAGCCCGGCACACTATCGTAGTGGGCACCGATGATAATCCGGTATGGAGACGCGGGTTCACCACAGGTTGCGACTATGTTCTGCCACTCGCCCTGATATTCTGCTGTCAGGCCAATGCGCTCAAATTCTGCCTTTATCCACTCGCCAACATGCCGATTGTTTTCCTTCTCCTTCACGTAGTGCCTGGGTATTGCCACTTCAGCGACTACGTGTTTCAGGTATTCAACCAGCTTGTTATCTGCCGCTTCTTCAACGCCGTCTTTTCTTGTCGATTTAATAACATCCAACATGCACTTTCCCTTTTGCATTAAAACGGGCTAAAAGCAGCCTCAAACACCAGCAAACAGCCGCCAGCGGCCCTCCTTCGCTCAGAGGCCGCTCCCCTTTGAGATCAAATGCCGCTGTCCAGTTCCAGCCGAGCCTTGTCGACCAGTTCCGCCGGCAGTTCCTTCTGCACCGATACTCCCAGTTCCTTGAACTCGGCGGCCTGCTTGATCAGATTGCCACGCCCTGAATACAGCTGGGCAAAGGCACGATCGTAGCTGGTGCGGGCACCGTCCAGTTTTTTGCCCACGTCCTGCATGCTGGTCAGAAAGCTGTTGAGCTTGGTGTAGAACTTCTCGGCACGGTCGGCTAGTTCGGCGGTGTGGCGGCTTTGATCTTCAAAGCGCCAGAGTTGGCGCACAATGTTGAGGCTGGTCAGCAGCGTGGTGGGCGTGGCCACCAGCACGTTCTGTTCCAGCGCCCGCTGGTAGAGGGTTTCATCCGCCTTCAGGGCTTCCACATAGGCGGATTCAACCGGAATAAACATGATCACGATCTCCGGCGAGTTCAGCCCCGGCAGGCGGTCATAGCGGCGTTCCGCAAGCTCCTTGATGCGGTCGGACACGGCACGGGCATGTTCGCGCAGCGCCTGCTGTCGCTCACTGTCCTGCTCGGCATTGACGTAGCGGGTATAGGCCGCCAGCGAGGTCTTGGCGTCGATGATCAGGTGCTTGTCGCCGGGCAGATAAACGATGGCGTCCGGGCGCTGCCGCCCCTCTTCCGTATTGATGCTGACTTCACGCCTGTAGTCCTGCCCCAGACGCAGGCCGGCGTTGTCGAGCACATTCTCCAGCATCAGTTCGCCCCAGTTGCCCTGCACCTTCTTCTGCCCCTGTAACGCCGTCGTCAGCTTTTCGGCCTGATCGGTAATAGCCTGGTTGAGCTGTTGCAGGTTCTGCAGTTCGGTGCGCAGCTGTACCCGCTGCTCGGTCTCGCGCAGGTGAATGTGCTCCACCTTTTCGCGGAAGCCCTTCATTTCGCTGTGGATGGGGTTCAGCAGTTGGTTCAGGCTCTGTTCGCTCATGGCAGTGAACGCCTTGCCCTTGCGCTCCAGAATCTCGGCCGCCAGCTGCTCGAATTCCTGCTTCAGCTGCTCGCGGCTCTGTTCCAGCTGCCGGAGCTGTTCACGGAAATTCAGTTCCTGCTGCTCACGGCGTGATGTCAGTGCGCTGTGTTCGGACTGCAACTGCTGGTGCTCAGACTGCAGCTGCTGATGGCGTTGCTGCTCCTGCTGCCACCAGCCCTGGTATTGCTGCAACGCCTGGTCACGCTCCTCAGCCCGGGTCTGCAACCGCCCCAATTCTACTTGCAGACGGTTCTGTTCCTGCTGCAGTGACAGGCTCTGGTCCCGTAGCATGTCGGTTTCATCCTGCAGCTGTTGCACCTGAAACTGCAGCTGTTCCTCGCGAGCACGGGCCTCCAGCAGGGATGTAGTGGTGCGACGACTGCTCCACAGCAGCGCCAGGGTGACCGATACAACGACCGCCGCAGCGGCGATCAGCAGTGTTTCCAGAGACATCGTGACCAGCATCCAGCAAGTGAGTGCGCTATCTTAACAAACCTGTTTCACGACGTATGCCTGACGGCGGCTGGTCCCTCGATCGGCAGCTCTATGCGAAAGCAGCTGCCTTGCCCGGGCGCGCTGTCCACACTGATATGACCGGCGTGTGTCTGAATGATGCCATAGGATACGGACAGCCCCAGCCCGGTACCCTTGCCAACCTCCTTGGTGGTAAAAAAGGGGTCGAAAATACGATCGAGCTTGTCGTGCTCGATGCCACAGCCATTATCGGCAAAGGTCAGCACGACCCTGCCCTGCTCCGGCAGACACCGACTGGTCACTTTCACATGCCCGTGCCGTTCAATGGCGTGGGCCGCATTGACCAGCAGATTCATGAACACCTGATTCAGCTGCGCTGGCAGACAGAAGACCGGTGGCAGTTCAGCCAGATCCTGCTCCACGGCATCAACCACGTATTTAAGCTCGTGATGCACCACTTTGAGTGTACTGCGAACCCCTTCATTCAGATCGGCATACTGCCACTGGCCACTGTCCACACGGGCAAAGTCTTTCAGCGATCCGACAATGCCTTCGATACGCTCAATTCCTTCTTCGGTTTCCTCCATGATCTCCGGCAGCTCGGCACGGATGAAATCGATATCCAGCGATTGCACCAATTGACGGCGTGCTTCGGCTTCAGATTCAGGCAGGTGCCGATCCAGCAGCTGGCCATAGCGCTCAATCAGCTGCTCCATTTTGCCGATGTAATCCCGCAGGCATTCCACGTTGGATTTGATGAAACAGACCGGATTATTGATCTCATGCGCCACCCCCGCAGCCAGCTGCCCGACACCCGCCAGCTTTTCAGACTGCACCAGCTGGCTCTGGGTCGCTTCCAGCTTACGATTCAGCTCTGCCTGATGCGCTCTTTCCCGATCAAGCCGCTTGAGGCTGCTCTGCAGCTTCTGCTGTGTCACGGCGGTGGGCGTAGAGTCATACACGGTAATGCAGACCAGCTCTTCCGCCGCTTCTGTCGTGACCTTGAACAGAGAGCAACTCTGATACATCAGCCGGGCACTGCCTGTCACCGGACGGCTACTGGGAAAATTGAACAATCGTGGCCGCTGATGCCAGTTGGTATAGGTAGTGTTGTCGAGCATGAGCACCGACGCCACCCGCTTGCGTAGCCAGTCCTGAGGCAACTCGGGGAACAGGTCAAACAGTGACTTGCCTTCCAGAGGGCGGCTCGAACTATTGTCGGCGATAAAAGGGTTGGCATAGCGAACAATCAGGCCGGCATCGATAATCAGAATCCCCAGCCCAAGCTGTTCAAGCACTTCCGAGTGAACATGGTTCATACGTCCTCCTGCCCCAGCATACGATCAACTCCCTGCCACAAGGCCCGACTTTCCTGTTCGGGCACACAGATCAGCAGATCGATCACCAGGCTGAGACTGTCAACGCTGAAGCTGATCTCAAGAAACAGTGCCTTATGCCAGATCAGAGACTGGCGTCCCAGAAAATCGGTTACGGTAGAGGCCGTCGCCAGAACGGAAGGTGGGCCAAACCGCAGCGCACATGCCAGCTGCTCCGCCACTCCCTTGAGACAGGCACTGGCCAACAGGTTGGTCAGTTCCAGGATCAGTTCGGACGGGTTACGCTCTACAGCAGCAACCGGAAACCCCAGCCCCGGAGCCAACAGCACCGGCTTTGAGCCTCGCTCGAAACAGGCCAGTACTTCACCACGAAAAAAACCGCCAAACGACTGCCGTGTCAGCATGCCACAGGGTTTTCGGATCAGGCTGCTGCCAAAGGCTTCCAACCGGGATGCCTCCACATCATGCAATCTGGGAATAGACAGGTGTACGCGCTCGTCGATCAGACAGGCCAGGGTGTCAGCCGCCTGCCCCATGGATATATTGAGCACTTCTTGCAGCGCATCCCGGCGCAGGACTTCCCGTTCATAGAGGCTGCTCATAACAGCCCCGCGAGTCTCAGTGCTTCAGCCAGCTGCTCGGCGGTGATCGGTTTGCGGATAAATGTCAGAGCACCCAGTGACTGTACCCGCTGCTGCACCTCGGGCTGAAAGTCGGCGCTGACTACGATGACCACCGTGTTAAGATCCTCACCCCGCAGCCGCTCCAGCACTTCCAGCCCATCCATGATCGGCATGGTCAGGTCCAGAAACAGCACTTCGGCCCGACCGGCGCGGCAGGCTTCCAGTGCTTCCAGCCCGTTCTTGCACTCCGTAATATCGGCCAGCCAACCGGGCGGCAGCGCCTTGATCAGGTTCTTGCGCGACAACATGGAGTCATCGCAGACGGTTACGGGTATCTGCATCGCGTTCCCTCCCGCATCATGCCGGCAGCGATACCGGCTATTCAGGCCTCAGCCGACAGGCTCCAGCCCCCCATCGACATTCAGCTGCAAGCCCACGCCGGACAGAAACGCCCTGTCCAGCAGCTCGGCATGCAATGCTTCCGTTTCCTGTATCCAGGCCAGGTGTAATACGGCCAGCGCTCTGTCTGCCTGAGACGCACGGCTCGGAAACCGCATATGCAATACCAGGCGTACCTGTTCGTTGTTGAACCCCCAGAGGGTCAGCAGGTAAGCGCCGATTGCCGATTCCTCGGTATTGGCACAATGGAATGTGCTGAGCTCCAGCTCTACCAGCGTGCCAATGTTGTGCAACAGGCCGGCAACAAACACGCGGTCGCGTTCATGCCGCTCAAGCCCCAGCTCACGCCCCAGTTTCAAGGCACGCTCGGCCACTTTGCGGGCCAGGCCGAAACGGCGTGTCTGGGTACACTCTGTCTGCACATCCTGATTGGGGTGGAACAGTTCCAACGCCAGTACTATCGCCCTGATCAACTCGCTGCCCAGACGCACGACAGCCTCGCGAATCGAGACCGCTTCCGTACTGAAACCGAAGAAGGCCGAGTTGGCCAGCTGCAACAGGCGTGCGGTCAGCGCCTGATCTGCTTCCACCAGCTCGACCACCCGCTCCAGCGAAACCTCATCCCGCGATAGCTCCAGCGACAACTGAGTGAAAGTCGTCGACACAACCGGCAGCTGGTTCAGGCTGCCGATGGCATGTTTAACCTCTGCATTGATCGGCAAGCGTCGAATACATGCCCCTCGGTCCAATATGGCGGCGATGGCCTCCGGATCGTAGGGCTTGGCAAACATGAGGTGCGCCGCCGCTGCTCCTTCCAGCAGCGCGCTGGTCGAGGTATCCCCGGTCAACATGACACGCAGTGCCTGCGGGTGGCTCTGGCGCACCTGCTCCAGCAGTCCCGTTCCCTCACGACCGGGCATCAGCTTATCGGCAATGACGACCCAGGGTGAACACGTCTGCAGCTGATCCACCGCTTCATCCACGGACTTGGCCATCAGCACCGTCCAGTCCGGATGACTGCGGCGGATCAAACGACGGGCAGACGCCAGTACGGCGGCCTCATCGTCTACCACCAATACCACTGGCTGTTCCCGGCCATGTACAGATTTGCGTTCCAGTAAGTCTTTCAAGTGCTCAGTTCTCGAACGGTTGTTCTCTCAGCATTTCACGCAGTGTATCCGCCGCAACCGGCGCACTGTATATATACCCCTGCACGATATCGCAGTCATATTCACGCAATACATCCAGCTGATACTGGGTTTCCACGCCTTCAGCAATGACTTCGTAACCCAAATCGTGCGCCATGTTGATGATGTGCTTCACCAGCCGTCCCCGGTTGTCGTCCGGGCTGATCTCATCAATAAAGCACTTGTCGATCTTGAGCACATCGATCGGCAATCGATTGAGGTAACTCAGAGACGAGTAGCCCGTACCAAAATCATCCAGCGCTATGCCGATTCCCAGAGAACGCAGCTGTTCGATTCGCTCGGCACTGGCATCGATGTCCTGTATCAGGGAGGTTTCCGTCAGCTCGATTTTCAAGTCTTCGGGTGAAGAGCCGGCTTCGTTGATAATGCCGGTCACACGACTTACCAGCGACTGGTTGCGCAGCTGTGGTGCCGCCAGGTTGACCGAAATCGGCACCGTCGGCACGTCCTGCAGTCGCCAGACACGCACCTGCGCACAGGCCGCTGCCAATACCCAGTCCCCGATAATATTGATCAGGCCGTTCTCTTCCGCCATGGGAATGAAAATGGCAGGGCTGATAACCCCCAGCTTGCTGCTTTTCCAGCGCAGCAACGCTTCCGCTCCTACAATGCGACCACTGGCAAGCGACACCTTGGGTTGATACACCAGGCTGAACTCGTTTCGTTCCAGCGCGCCGAACAGTGCGTTTTCCACCTTATCCCGGTTGCTGACATCTTCGTCAAGATTGGCATCATAGAGACGTGCCACACCGGCTGCACCGGCACGGATCTGATAATGCACCGCCGAGGCTGCCTGCTGCAGCAGTGTTTCGGCATCCACCTCGGGGGTTGTCGCATTAACCAGCGTGTAGCCGGCAAACAAGGGAATCAGGACCGGGCGACCCAGCAGTGGGATTGGCTCCTCAAACGGCCGCATCAGGTGCTGCAACATCACTTCGGCATCAGACTCTGCGCCGGTATTCGGTACCAGTACCGCAAATTGCTCGCCCCCCAGCACCCCAAACAGCGCTTCTGCAGGCAGGCACTGATCCAGTCGCTGGCTCAGAACTTTCAGCAGCTGAGCAGAGGCCATGAACCCCAGCTGGCGGTTAATTTCCTTGAAACGAGCAACTTCCAGACACACCACCATGAAAGGGGCCGTTGCCTTGTTGCTCAACCAGCGACGTGCCTGCTCCAGTATCTGGGTCTGCTTGAGTACTCGATGGGTTAGCTGAGAGGCTTCCACACCGCCTTGCGCACCTGCTCGAGTCGACAGCAACACTTCGTACACATCGCGCGACCGTATGCGTGCACACAGATGGATCCGACGCGCACTGAACTCCTGTAGCAGCGAGATGCTATGACCTGGATGGTGCAGAAGATGATTCAGTTTTTCCGCTGTCAGCCCCGGCAGCAAGGCATGGAGGCGATTGCCCCGGCAAAGGGGATGATCAAGTTGCAACAGTGCCTCGGCCTGGGGTGCATCCTGCAACAGTTCACCGTCGGCATTCAGCTGAAGCACACACTCCCCCTCCTGGGGGACAAATGGCGCAACCTGCTGCCGCTCAAACAGTTCAAAGCCACGCTCGACCTGCAGCAGCAGCTCGGCATCCTGCCAGGGTTTGGTGATGAATTTGAACACCTGCCCACTGTTAAGTGCTTCAAGCACCAGGTTCAGTTCAGCATGACCGCTGAGCAGAATACCCACCGGAGCCGGCACCAGCTCAGCCGTTTTCTGCAGCAGTTCACTGCCATTCATGCCTGGCAGCATGAAATCCGACAGTACGACCTGCGGCGAATGCTCCATACACAGCGCCAGCCCTTCTTCGGCAGATTCGGCGGTCAGCAATGTGTAACCCGAGCGCCGAAACAGGCGCTTCAGCGTGCGCAAAATCGGCGCTTCATCATCAATCAGGAGTAGTGTCCTGGCCATAAAGCTACCTGCCCTTTGGTTGCTGACGGCTCTGCTGCCGCCGCCGTTCCTTAAGTTGTTTCGCCTTTCAGCAAGCGGTCGACCAGCTCGGTCAGTTCCTGATTCTGGAACGGTTTCTGCAGCACGGCATCCGCCCCGGCATCGATCGCACGCTTGAGATCCTCATTACCCAGTGCCGACACGACAATCACTCGGGTGTTCTTGATGTCTTCGGTGGAGCGGATGAAATCAAGCACCTGAAAACCATCCAGCCCCGGCATGCTCAAATCCAGTGTGATCAGTGCCGGACGATCCTGCAGCAATTTGGCACCGCCCTGAAAACCATCCGTAGCAACATCAACTTCATAACCCGACATGCGCAGGATACGACTGATCAGGCGCGTAATCGCCGGTTCGTCATCCAGTACCAGTACCCGGTTGTTGGCCTGAGGAACCAGCTCCGGCGGGACCGGCATCTCGTGCTGCTCCAGAAACTGAACAAAGTCTTCCACCAGCACCCGGTTGTTGCCGCGCCCGGGCAACTTGAACCCCTTGAGTTCACCACGCTCAATCCAGCGGATCACCGTGCGCAGGTTCACATCGCATATTTTGGCTATTTCGCCGGTCGTTAACGTTTTCATCAGGAAACCTTGCATTCAACCCCATTTCTTATAGCATTTATAACACAGGTGACGGATATTACAAGTGTGACATTTGAGACAATCATGAATGCGCAAGGAGCTCGACGATGGACAACCTGGAGACGACGGCCCCCGATACCCCGATCTGGAAAGTGCTCTGTGTAGACGACGAACGCAGTATCCTGCGCTCACTGCGCCGTCTGCTCAGCCAGCACTGCTACGATGTAGCCCTGGCCAATAGTGGTGCCGAAGCACTGGAAATGGCACAGGCGGACACCTTTGACCTGATCATTTCCGACATGCGCATGCCCGGCATGAATGGCGCCGAGCTGCTGGCAACCCTGGCACACGACTATCCGGACATGATCCGTATCCTGCTGACCGGCTTCTCTGATATAGAATCCACCATCCGCGCTGTCAATGAAGGTCGAATCCATCGTTATGTCCAGAAGCCCTGGCATTCCGAGCAACTGCTGAACATTCTTGACGAAGAACTGGAAACCAAGCGTTTGCGTACCGAAAACCGGGCGTTGCTGAGTATCGTGCAGCAACAGAACGAGCAATTGCAGGACACCAACCAGCAACTGCAAGAGCTGAATGAACAGCTGGAAGAGAAAGTGCGCGTACGTACGGAGCAGATTCGTCAGGCCATGCAGAATCTGGAAGCCCGTAATCGACAGATTCAGGAACAGGCACGCGCCACCATCAGGGTTTTTTACAACCTGCTGGCACTGAGCGGCCTGAAAAGCTCCAGCCACGCCCGTGAAGTCAGCCTGCTATGCCAGCTGTTTGCTCAGTCACTGGCCCTGAATGACAGCGAGGTCCGCCAGATAAAGCTGGCTGGGCTGCTATCGGAAGTGGGAGTGCTCTGCCTGCCATCCGAACTGGTCAGCATCCCCCGGTATGCCATGTCGGACGAACAACAGGCCGAGTTTATGCGCCACCCACAGCTGGCGTTCAAGGCCATGTCGCCGGTCGCACACCTGTCTTCAATCGCCCGAGCGATTCTGCACCAGTTCGAACACTACAATGGCGAAGGTCAGCCCGGCGGTCAGGCAGGCATTGCCATTCCTGTCGGCGCCCGCATTCTGGCACTGGCACGCGACTACATTTTTTTAATCCGGGGTATTACCCACAAAACCCGCTACAGCAGCCGCACCGCCACCGACATGCTGCGCAAGAGCGCCGGACATGTCTACGACCCCGAGCTGGTTGAGCGCCTGCCCGGCCTTATTCCCAAACTGGAGGCCGACATGCTGAGCCGGGACGAGCGGGTCATGTCAACGACAGCACTTAAGCCCGGCATGCAGCTGACCCGTGATGTGGTTGGCGACAACGATCTCTTGCTGCTGTCTGAAGGGCATCGCCTGACCCGAGAGACCATTGCCCGCCTGCGCGCCTATGAAGAGCATGAACCCGAGCCTCTGGAAGTATTTGTCCAGGCACACCGTTAGTAGCCTGATTTGAGTCCCGCCTTCGGACCGACTAGCCTGATACCAGGCTCAGAGGTCAGGAGGACGTTATGCGTAATCAATGGCAAGACATTCTGCAACGTGCAATCCAGTTTCGACATCAGCTGCATCGCCACCCCGAATTGACCTGGCAGGAAGAGAACACCTGCGGACGTATCCGACAGCAGCTGGAAGCGCTGGCGATTCCCTGGCGCAGCTGCGCCCGCTACGGCACCCTGGCCACCCTGGCCCCCTCGGCCAAGGGGCCCCACATTGCGCTGCGAGGCGATATTGATGCCCTGCCCATTCATGAGTTGACCGACCTGCCCTACAAGTCCGAAGCCGACGGCAAAATGCATGCATGCGGCCACGACGGCCACACCGCAGCCCTTTGGGCCACGGCTGCCTGGCTCAAGGCGCACGAAGCAGAACTGCCCGGCCCGGTGACACTGGTCTTTCAACCGGCCGAGGAAGGTGGCCACGGCGCCCGCAGCATGATTGAAGAAGGTGCCATGAACGGCATTGATCGCATCTACGGCTGGCATAACTGGCCCGCCATCCCCTTTGGCCGGGCCGTCTGCCCCAACGGCCCCGTCATGTCCGGCAATGGCACCTTTGAAATTGAACTCAAGGGGCGTGGCGGCCATGCCAGCCAGCCGGAAATCTGCCGTGACCCGGTGCTGGCCGCCGCCGCCATTACGCTGAACCTGCAACAGATCGTCAGCCGTCGCCTGCCGCCGCAATCCGCCACGGTCATAAGTGTTACCTCGATCGATGCCATCAGCGCTCCAACGGTGACGCCTGAAACGGTTCGTCTGGGTGGCAGCATCCGGCTGGCACAGCCTGAACTGCGCGATACCATCAACCAGCTGATCAGCGATATCAGCGAAGACACCGCCCGCACCTATGGCGTCCATGCACACGTCACGACAACCAAAAGGTACGAAGCGACCATCAATCATGCCGATGCGGCCGAGCCCTGTCGTACGGCGCTCGCCGCAACACTGGGAGAGGACTGGCAGTACCACAATCTGCACCTGCCGATCATGGCCTCGGAGGATTTCAGCTATTACCTCAACGAAGTGCCCGGCGCCTTCGCACTGATCGGCATGTCCAGGGACGACGCCTACCGCGCGCCCTGCCACAGCCCCGAATACGTCTTTAACGATGATCTGATCGAACAGGTAGTAGCGGTCTTTTCGCGTCTGGTGGGCGCTCCCCTGCCCACATAATCTACAAGAGAAATACCCGACTCGACTTGCGGGGGTCCGTTTTCTTGCCTAGGGTGAACTGGACAACACCACATACGGCCTCCGGGCCCCATTTGAAAGTCTCGCTGTACGTCTCCCGGTGACACACCGGCACAATTCATCACTCATGCCACAGGCAGACCGCACTTGCGCCCTGCCGGTTCTGGCACAGTCGCACAAGGAGATCAGCATGGAACTGTTTGAACAATGGGAATCCGAAATTCGCGGCTACTCCCGAGCCTATCCAACAGTTTTTGCGTCGGCGTCCAACGCCCGTCAGATTGATGAAGCAGGACGAAGTTACATTGACTTCTTTGCCGGTGCCGGAGTCCTCAACTTCGGCCACAACAACCCGCACATGAAGGAAGCCCTGATCCGCTTCATTGAATCGGACGGCGTGGCGCACAGCCTGGATATGGCGACCAGTGTCAAACGTGAGTTCATAGCCGCGTTTGTGGACACCATCCTGCGTCCACGCAACATGAACTACAAACTGCAGTTCATGGGGCCCACCGGGACCAACGCGGTCGAAGCCGCCCTCAAGTTGGCCCGCCGCGTTACCGGCCGCACCCATGTGGTGGCATTCACCCAGGGCTTCCATGGCATGACGCTGGGATCTCTTGCCTGCACCGCCAACCAGTACTTCCGCAACGCGGCCGGCGTCCCCCTGCATAACGTCAGCCATGCACCGTTCGAAACCACGTCCGGCTGTGGCATGGGCTGCCTGAACACCCTGCGCGAAGCACTGGAAAACAGCTCCAGCGGGCATGAGCCACCGGCCGCCTTCATCATCGAAACCATT
>Ga0193959_1000814_pt1 | contig 12711 bp, 13 predicted proteins | sample FB_2_MG_FD_140333 | JGI IMG/M metagenome (GOLD analysis project Ga0193959, IMG submission 140333) | Microbial mat bacterial communities from the Broadkill River, Lewes, Delaware, United States - FB_2_MG | ecosystem: Environmental > Aquatic > Freshwater > River > Microbial mats | place: USA... | reverse complement strand
TCCCTGTCACACGCCTTAAAACCAGCAAAGTATGGCCAACGGTTAACCGTATCGACAACGTCTATGGCGACCGTAACTTGTTCTGTTCATGCCTTCCGGTGGAAGAGTATTCGGAATAAAGGCCAATTGACGATTTCGAATAAAGATTGTGAATCGATTTTAAAGATTGTGAATTTGAATAAAGATTGTGAAAAGCTCAGGTTGCTTCAACCCTGACCAACATTCTTATCAATAGTTAACAAAAACGGGCCAATGGCCCGTTTTTTTTAGCCCTACCTCAGCAGAAGATCTATCACTAGTATTTTGACCCTATGATAGCTTCATATCCAATCTACCAATTCCACTCTATTGATAGTGGACAGTTAAATCGCGCAGGACTACCACATGGGTATACCTTATTGATAATAAAAAGGTGATGAAATTTAACGCGCAGTGTTCCTAAGGTGTAACCTAATTCGAAGCCCAGTAAATACGGGGCCTCCAGCGATGTGCTAAAACGGCCATTTTGATCAAAAAACGTACAATTTTAGGGGTATTTTAAGGTGTCATATGGGAGGGGGTATTGTGATTTCTAAGGGTAGGATTAAGACCCCCTACGGGGGGATTTTAGGAAATGGTAACTACGGATAGGGGCTCAGAAATTTCCATCATTATTAGCTCCTCTCTACTAATAGTTGCGGTATACACTCAATTAAAAACCTTTATGATGCTACGTCTTTAGGATACTCTGACGAGAAAATTTCGAAGGCAAGTCAAGGGAAAGGACTGAGGCATTGCCCTGAAGGATCAACTTTATATGGATAGCATTAAGCTTAAACACTCAGCCTACTCAGAGTGGGTAGTCAGAAATACTCTCTATTGGATGTCAGCTATCACCTCTTGGAATCTTGATTCCTCTGAGGATTCTTGGATTATTCTCTTAGAAAACGCTGATAGAGAAACTCGCCAAGAACTAGATCGGTTGTTAAATGATTACACGTTACGTGAACGTTTGATGCTGAAAACTGAAGGTGTCCGAAACTCAATAGTTGAGAATGTCTTGGCCAGTGTTGAAGCAAGGCTAAAAAAATGAAGCTTCTACCTTTTAGCTTTGATCAACTACCTTCAGGAAGCTATTTCCTCAGCAACATGGCGGGCTTTCATACTTTCCTCAAACCTGAATATCTATTTGAGTTAATAGATTTTGGTGAAACTTCTTGTCATGAGGAAAATGCTCGTTTAGAAAGCAAATTCATAACTTCTTCCGAAATAAATTATGATGTTGCCCAAGGCGTTTTATGCTCTTCATTGGCTAAGAAAACTCTTTCTGAGCTACAGTTTTCTCCTATCTTTATGATCGTACCTACTTTGAGATGCGATCATACATGTACTTATTGTCAGGTTAGTAGAGCTCCAGAAAATGCAGATGGTTATGACTTAAATCCTGAGTCTATTCCCAAAATACTAGAAACGATTAAGTCACTTGCTTCTGCCCCCTATAAAATTGAAATACAAGGAGGGGAGCCTCTGCTACGGTTTGATCTAGTTAAGCAGCTATATGAAGAAGCTGTCGCTCAACTGGGGAAGGGAAACTTTGAGTTTGTTATTGCAACGAGTCTATCTCTATTAGACGAGAATATTATGCAGTGGGCCAAAGATAATAAGGTCCATTTTTCAACGTCACTAGATGGTGATGAGCTTGTACATAACAAGAATAGAATACTGGCCAATAATAGTTCATTTCATCAAGTTAAGAGAGCTGTTCAGGCAATCCAACAAGAGCTTGGACACGGCAGCGTGGCTACTGTTACTACTGTGACCAAAGAGCTCCTTGAAAGACCCGAAGCATTAATTGAAGCTCATTTAGAATTGGGCCTACATGATATGTTCGTAAGACCTATCAGCCCATATGGGTTTGCTAATACAAATGCTTCAGATGACTATGACGTTGCCAATTATATTCAATTCTATGAACAGCTATTAAAAGAAGTGTTCAGGTTAAACAGCGCAGGAACACAGTTCATCGAACACTCTGCTTCAATACATATGAAGAGAATACTGAACCCAGGATTTAGTCAATATGCAGATCTAAAGTCTCCAAGCGGTTTTATCCTAAATAGTGTTCTGTTTAATTTTGATGGAAAAGTCTACGGCAGCGATGAATCCCGAATGCTTCAACGAGTGTTGGGCAAAATCGACTTTTCCTGCGGCACTTCAGACTCAATAAAACTATTAGAAAGTAGCTTATATAAAACTATAATCAGCTCTTCATTTAATATGCTTCATCCCGGCTGTGATACTTGTGCGTACCAGCCATTTTGTGGTGCAGATCCATGCCAAAATATTAGCCTTTACGGAGAACCCGTAGGGGATAAATCTAAGTCCCATTTCTGTCAATACCACAAGATGATGTTTCGGCTCCTATTAGATTTATACAACAGTAATACTCAATATAGAGATCTACTGGGGAGCTGGGCTAATGACTGATGTTATTCGACAAGACCTCTTTGAGATCCCGAAAGATTTTGCTTGCTCGTTTGGATATGTAATTTTAAAGAAGCAGATCTGGGATGAGGATAGTCTGTACTTAGAACAAGTACTCATTTCCAAAAGTATAGAAGCGGCAACTTCATCTGTTACAAGCATCCCCAATACAATTTTTAATTCTCAGCTCTATGATGCAATTGAAGATGGGGATGTAGGCTTTATAAATTCAAGAGGCACTATACGTGTAGTTCTCTCAAAAAAAGCAAATCACAATACTCTGCTTGTTACTGAACAGTGTGACAACCTCTGTTTATTCTGTTCTCAACCTCCTAAAGCAAGAGATGATCATTGGCTATTCATTCAAGCTGGGCTTGCTGTTGCTGCCTTCCAAAGTAGTGAGCCTATTGGAATTAGTGGTGGAGAGCCCCTCCTCAACAAGGAACTTTTTGTAAGATTTTTGGATACTGTTTCTGAGTTTTCACCACAAACACCCCTTCATATTCTGACGAATGGCCGCTCCTTTTCAGATTCGAAGTTTACCTGCGAAGTTTCTAAAAGGTGCGAGGATCTCTCTCTGACATTTGGGATACCTCTTTACTCAAGCTTACCCTCTCAGCACGATACGTTAGTTGGCAGTAATGGAGCGTATAGTGAAACAGTTAAAGGGCTTATAAATGCGGGTAATAGTGGCATTCCGATAGAACTTCGTTTTATTCCTACGCAGTTAAATATTTGCCAGTTAGAAAATACAATTGAAATGGCAACACGCTGCTTTTCTAGTCTCGTTCAAATATCAATTATGAATCTAGAACCTACGGGCTGGGCAAAAAAGAACTGGAACAGGCTAGTAAGTTACCCTCAAGACCACCTAAATAGCTTACAACGGGCTATTGATACAGCTCACAGGGCTAATGTACCTGCCTACTTATTTAATTACCCGCTTTGTCATCTTAATGAGAGCACAAAACCTTACGCAACTAAGTCAATTTCCGATTGGAAAAATTACTACCCTGATGAATGTAATGGCTGCATTGCTAAAGAGGAATGCACTGGATATTTTGCTTCATCTAAAGGCTTTATGCATCAGCCAGCAAGGAGAATAATATGAAAAAGAAGTGGAATCTTGCAGCATTACTACCTGGATTCTTAGCACTAAATTCAGGCTCTACAATAGCTATTCAAGACGGTATTAATGAAGAAAAAAATCCATTCGAAGAGTTGATGATTGCTCCATTGAATCTTACTACGCCTGAGTACATCGCAGGTCATCGTAGCCATTCTTCTCATAGTAGCCACGGCTCTCATAGGTCATCATCAGGTAGCAGCAGTCGTAGTTATTCATCGCCTGCACCAGCACCTAGAACTCCTTCATACAAATCAGATCCACTGGGGCAGCCTAGCACCCCTAGCTATACAGCACCTAAAAAGAAGAACGAGCAGAAGCAATTTGAGCGTATGACTTTGATAATGAGAGTTCAGATTTCATTACGAATGCTGGGATATTACAAGGGCAACGCAGACGGTATGATGGGACCGCAGACTCGATCAGCTATTAGTCGTTATCGATTGAGCAAAGGTTTACCCAAAAGCGAGAAAATCGATACTGTTTTACTAAATTCGCTTGGAATCGCTGCATCATGAAAAGGCAATTTTTCAAATTTTTAGTCGGTACGTTTTGTCTTGCTTGGTTATTAAAAAATATAATTGCTCCTGTCGGTGCCTTGGCCTTTTACTACGATGAATATCTAACCTTATCATCTGGGTGTGCAACAGCTATGGATGAAAGCTGGTTTATTGAACAAAAAGGACACCCACAGTTAGATAAAACGGCTCAGGTCCATCTATTGGTCTGCCATGAGTATGACAAGACAAGGAAAGTGATGCTATCTATGGGATTATCTGAAGATGTTCTCTCTTATCTCGGGCTTAAGGCTCTAGAAATTAACCAAAGAACAGCTGAAGAGTTTGTCGAGCAGCATCGCTTTCAAGAGAGATAACATCAATGGTTAAATGGATTTCATTTTTATCAGCCTTATTATTAGGTATCAGCACCTCTACGTTTGCACTTGATCATGACGAACAGTTAAAGCTGATCATTGATATTTACAATTTAGATCCGGCATCTTGTGATATTAATAACGATCTAATAGATCCTCGACTTACGGCTATTGGTGAAGCTGTTTTTAATACAACCGTCTTAAGTGGAGATAAGGACACTTCTTGCTCTACCTGCCATGTTGACGAGCTGACTTTAACAGATGGCCTTCCTGTTTCTGTTGGCGTTGGTGGAGAGGGGGAAGGGCCTGAACGAATGAAAAGTAACGGGGTAATTGTCCCAAGAAACTCCTTTACACTCTTTGGCCGAGCATCAGAAAAATATAGTGTCTTTTTCTGGGACGGCAAGATTCATGAACATAACGATAAAATTTTTTCACCTATTGGTGAAGGTTATCAGTCAGGGTTCAACTCCCCTTTGGCCGTTGCGGCGGTTCTTCCTATTCTTGCTCGTGATGAGTTTCTAGGGCAGCAATCATTTTTTGAGTCCAACAAGCACTTAGAAGGCATCAATGAAGCTTTTTTTCGAGATAAAATTAATGCGGCAAATTCAGTTCTCAATCAAATTCTGAAAGAAAAAAATGATCCTGACGTAGAGGAATTCAGACGTGCGTTAAAGAAAGCAGGTGTGAATCAACCTGATTTACCACTTATAGGCAACGCGTTGGCCAGCTTTATTGCGAGTAAAGTTAGCGAATGCAGCCCTTCTCCATGGGATAGATATTTAGAAGGCGATAAGAAAGCTCTAACGGAAAAGCAGAAGGAAGGAGCAATTCTCTTTTTTGGTAAAGGGCGGTGCGCAGGTTGTCACAGCGGAAGTTTATTTACTGATTTCAATTTCCATTCTATAGGCGTACCGCAAGGGGAATTTGGAACTCATATTCACAGGCAAGATATTGGACGCGCGGGTGTAACTTTTGAGATAGAAGATCGTTATAAATTTAGAACACCACCATTAATCAAAGTTTCTGAGACAGCCCCATATGGGCATAACGGAGCATTCTCTTCACTCAAAGAAGTGATCAGCTTTCATATAAACCCGATCCCTTTCTTTACTGAAACAGGCTGGAAGTCGAATAGGGAGTTATTGGGATACGGTAAAATACTATCTACGAGGTCCGAAATTCTTGGCCATATTGAAATCTCAGATGAAGAAGAACTATTACTTCTAACGAAATATCTTGAAGCACTATGATTATTAGAGACAAGGCTCTGAGATAGTCTGCGAATATTTACAAGCGCGTCTTCATCGACTTCAATGTAATCCCATTTGCTACTAAGATATACTCAAACCATTGGATCTTCAGAGGTAAGCCCTTGATTTTATTAGTCATGGGCTAGATGGCAAGAACCCCGCCATCTCCACCAAATTTGCTGAAGGCCCCGTTAATCGGGGCTTTTTGCTATCTGGACGCCAGTAAAGGCCGGTCTGTAACACTCAGGTGTAACACATGCAGACGTCAAGCTACATGATTCTTCGCGGTAAGACTTACTGGTTCAACTACGCCCTTCCCTTCTCCTCAACACGGTTAAGACTAAGCCTGCAATCCCATAGTAAGAAGATCGCACAAGCCGTTGCTTATCGACTATCATTGCGCGTAAATCAGTATTTAGAGGTTGTATCGCCCGTGCAGTACTCAGAAGCAGAGATTAAAACGCTTGCCCGCCAGTGGGCTGAACAGTTACTTCAAGAGGTTAAGGAAGATGCACTTACTTCAGGAACACTGACGGATGAAAAACGAAATGACCTTTGGGAACATGCCAATACCTTCGCGGCAGAGGCTAGAAAAGCGATAGCTCACAGGGACTTTAGCCACTCTTCACGGGCAGCCGATCTTTTCATTGAAGAGCATAAGCTACCGATATCCAAAGACTCATACGAATACACCCTTCTTCGAAGTGAAATGAATACGCATAGTGTTACGTTTTTTGACTATGAGCAGGCTTTATATGCTGAAGGCAAGCCCCTACCTGAGAAGCTTTTTCCGCACCTCCCTACACTAACCGCCCCAACCACTCCCCCCGAAGCCAACACAAAGCCATCTTCAAGCGTTATTGAGGTCTACGAAGACTGCAAGAAGGACAAGGTACGCAGCGGTGAATGGAGCACGAATAAAACAGTCAAAACCAACGATTCGGTAATAGGTGTTTTGATTGAGATCAAAGGCAACAAACCAATAAAAAACTTCAGCAAAGCCGATGTCCGTGATTACAAAGAAAAGCTACTTACATACCCACTCAACCGTACTAAAGCCAAGCATCTAAAAGACAGAAACCTAGAAGAGATAGTGACGGATGGTGAATACAAAACCATATCGGAACAAACAGCCCACAACCAGTTCGACAAAATCAAAGCCGTATTCAGCTGGGCCGAGATGCAAGGCTATATTGATAGATCACCCTTTATGGGCATGTCAATCAAGGTCAATGCTAACCATAAAGACAAACGACTTCCGTTCAGCGATGAAGACTTAAGCGCCATCTTTCAACATCCTATTTTTACGCAACGCAAGTTCAAACAGAGCTGGCATTACTGGGTTCCACTGATTGGCCTCTACACTGGCGCACGTATTAATGAAATCTGCCAACTCAAGCTTGTTGAGATAGCCCTACAAGAAGATATTCAATGCTTCCACTTCGTTGCTAACGAAGAAGGCCGAAGACTCAAAAATGCAGCATCAAAACGTATCTTACCTATACACCAGCATTTAATTGAACTCGGTTTTCTCGACTACGTAAAACGATTGAAGGCCGAAGGCGAATCAATGCTATTCCCTACCCTCAAAACATCTTCAACTGGAAACTATGGACAGGAGCCTAGTAAATGGTTCGGTCACCTGAAGAGAAAGCTGATCACTGAAGACGAAAAAAAGAAGGTATTTCATTCATTTAGGCATAACATGGCCGACGCACTCAGGTCTCTTCAAACCGAAGGCTACATTATTAGTCAAATGCTAGGACATGAACAGGAAACAACCACCCACCAAGTCTACGGGAGCTACCAAGCCAGCGCATTGGAACCCGCTATAAGAAAGATCAGTTGGGGCGAGCCACTTATCCACGTTAAGCCGTTCTTTGCTAAAGAAGACTAAGGGAGGTACTCGATGAATAGGGTTTGTTTTCACCAGAAAAATCTGAAGGGGTCTATATAGTATGCATATCCGGCATTCCCCCCCGTAGCCTATTCATTGAGATACGTAGCCGGAAGCATTCAGAATCATTTACAGTTCTAGAGTGCATCTTATTATATTAAACTCGGACTTTTTCATTATTGGAATTCACAATGCAGGGACAATGGCTAGGCCGCGCGCAAGGCAGCAATGACGGACAGATAGTAGTTAACATTGAAGAGCACAAAGGAGCCCTAGTCGGCAACGCTATCTTATGGGAGATTCAAAAAGGCGTACCGTCAGTAGTCTTCGATATAAAAGTTGAACGTCAAGACAACGAGTTAACCATTAAAGGGGACAATATAAGAGCTCTCAACCCGCATACAGGAAGAGCAATTCCCCAAAACCAAATCACCTTGTTTTACCCTGATGGCTACATAGCTAAAGAAGTAACCATAACAGCTGAAATCTCAACTGATGGAACTAACATCTACGGTGAATATTTTACCAACGAGGTAATGACAGGCACTATCAGTTTAGATAAGTGCACCGCTTTCGCTAACTTAACTTCCAGCGAAGAAATTAGCTGGGATGACTTTAAAAACAAAGTACTACAACCAAACTCCTTACCCTTTATTTATCGCGGACAAAATGACCGCCGCTGGCCCCTCCAAACCTCCTTTCATAGATCAAACCGAGTCGACCTAACAAGATACTTTAAACACGATATAAGACGCCTTTATAGAAGAGTTCATGGTCTTACTGGTATGAAATTCGACTTACACTCCAATAAAGATGATTTAGACTCCCTAATCTATCTTGCTCAACATCATGGTTACCCCACTCCGTTACTTGACTGGTCACTGTCACCATTTGTAGCAGCGTTCTTTGCCTTCGACGGTTGCGATGAACCACCCTCAGATAAACCTTGCTGCGAATACGCAAGATGCTTAAATCATAAGAAGGCTACTCACGTAAGAGTCTTTTGCTTAGACATCGAACGCTGGAAAGAAGACCACTTTCAAAGCCAATGGATTGACACATTTGGTATCACGATTAGCTTTATCGAATGCTTGCCATCCGGTAACAACCGCTCAACTCCACAACAGGCCGTAAGCACCTTAAGTAACATCGATTTCATAGAGCCCTACCTCAATACAATGCACCCTTCTGGGAGTGGCAAGTACCTTAAGGCTTTTGATATACCCGTTAAACATAAAGCCCAAGCTCTACGCGAACTAAGACTCATGGGCATTCACAAAGCCTCTCTATATCCGGATTTAGCCAATCTCTGCGCCGACCTAAAAGAACAGGACTTCAGCTAAACCAGACAAGCCTAGAATTACCCCACACTTTAGGGGAAAGCCTAAAACACAAACCAATGTCTCATTTAGGTATACCCTAGCAACACACCAACAATCTGTCTCATAAAGGTTGACTTGAATCTATATGATACACTACCGTATCAACTTCATAGACTTATACGAGACAATCAAGGTATCAATATGACTATCTTCGCGTACTGCCGTGTGTCATCACTTGACCAAGACACATCCATACAGGAAGCCGCAATTAGCAAAGCTTACCCTGAAGCAATAATCCGTACAGAGAAGGCCACAGGCACTACTACCGAAGGCCGTGAAGTCCTAGAGCTACTACTTCAAATGATCAAAGCTGAGGATAAGTTAGTAGTATGGAAGCTCGACCGTTTAGCAAGAAACCTGAATGATTTAACTCAGCTTGTTCAAACACTTGAAGACAAGGGTGCTTCACTGGAAATCCTTGACCAAAAGATCGATACAAACACCGCAAGTGGCAAGGCATTCTTACAAATGCTTGGAGTCTTCGCAGAGTTTGAAACAAACCTACGTAAAGAGCGTCAACTAGCTGGCATTGCTAAAGCTAAGGCCGAAGGCAAGTACAGAGGTAAGCAGGCAATAATCGATATAGATAAGGTTAAAGAGCTAAAAGCAAATGGTTTAGGTGCTACCGCTATAGCTAAAGAGATGGATATAGGTAGAGCTTCAGTTTACCGAATACTCAATGCCTAAGCCCAAAACTCAAACTAGAGATCAGCTATAGACACATTGAAGATATGACCGAGGAGACTCTCTCCATACGAGGCAATTAATCAAGTAGAAGTTCTTCCGCATTACTACTGATGCTAGTTAGTTTTAGTCTGATTCCTCACTTCCCCAGAGCAACGCTAGAGCATAAGGAATGAACATAACCAAAGCTGTCAGCGAGTAAGGGCCATTAGACGCTCCGGAGTAGCCACCCACCAACATCACAACAAACATAATCGAAGGGGCCACTATCGCGGAAAGTACGAAGATAACAAATATAGCTGTTGAAGATAGCCCCCGATAAACAGAGATCAACAATGGGGGTAGGACAATGGCGCTAACAATAAGATAAAAATGTTCTTCCATGATTAATAACCTAATTCCCTGCAAGTTTTACTCAGACTCATCCTGATCTGATCTTCAATATCTCTTAGATTAACCCTTGAGACAAGTAATCTTTGGTATTCGCTGTTGGCACAAAGCGCCTCCCTAGAAGCAACCAACATACTATCACGTTCCCCGAAGTTTGAATTACCTCACACACTAGGTAAAAGCAGCGATCATTTTCGCTTTTTCTGCCCTCCCCCCTGTTAATTACAAACCATGAGGACACATGAAAGACCTAATTCGTAAGAGCCTTTGGCTTAACCCAACTACGTGGAAAGCATTACTTAATGAAGCTACCAAAACTAACCACAAACCTAGTATCACACTTGAAAAACTAATCAATGAAGCTATCGACAGCCGAATGAGGGCCGAGCAGAAGAATGACAAACCCAACAGTTAAACTACCCCTAGCAAGTATTACTACCCATCGTGAACTGCAGAACCGCTCCACAAGAGCCGAAGGTATTAGGGAAGATAAAGAAATAAAGCGACTTAATGTGCACATCCGTGAACTCAAGCGCGACATTAAAGCCAACGGACAGAAGACACCCGTGAAAGTCGTCAGCGATGGGAAGACACACTGGCTGGTCGATGGCTATCACCGACATACCGCTATAACTGAACTTGAAAGCGACACGATTAACGCTGAAGTAATCGAAGGTACATTCGAGATAGCTTTCGAACAGTCCATGATGGCTAACCGTCTAATAGTACAACCATTAACAACAAAGCAGAGAATTCAGAACGCTTGGCGAGCGCTCATCAACCCTCATACCGACACTTTTAGGCAGATACTAATCAGCGAAGGGCAACGATCACTGTCAAGGCAGCTTGGTGTAAGTGAACCAACAATCAGGAGCATGAGGCGACGACTCAAAGAATGGGCTAGAGACGAGATCAACGCTATACAGTCTAATGAGTTCATAGACGAGGTTGCACCGGAACTTAGCGACAGTGACCTTGATACTTACTGGATGGAACATTGTGGTGAGCTATACAACCACATCGCCTATCAGCAGTGGCGTGAATTCAATAATCGAGTGAGAACACAGACTGATATAATAAGGCTTGAATTTCAGGTTAAAGCAGCGAAGGATAAGCTGAAGGATGTTATCGAACCTCTACAATACGATAATGGTAGCTCTGTAGTCCGGCTTGCGCTGGTAGAGATACTGAAAGAGATCGAAGCCAATCCCATTCCGGCCCCTTCAGTCCCAAAGGAAGAAAAGGGAATTCAAAGCACATCATCATTAGACCGATACACACTGACCCTACCAGAGTTTGAGGACTTCTAATAAGAATGAAGCGCGTACACTAAGGTGCGTAAAAACGCAGTTAGACCTTTTCAGACTCTTCGAGCTGAACGGCTTCAGTAGCGCTAACCTCTCTCCTCGCCTTCCATTTCAGCCTCCCCGAAATGTAGACAGCCACGAATACAACTACAACCTCTCCGAGGAACACGTAGGCTGCAAATGACTGGATATTTTGAGAGTTGGAAAAGGCTATTCCTAACGCAGTATAATAAACTGCCGAGGTAACCCAAAACGACACAGCAACCTCAGCGGCCAGCAATCGCTCCCTTTGATCTTCATCCTTTTCAGCTTCTCGATGCCATTCTTGGTCAAAAGCCTCAGAAAAGACCGATGAACAAAATATATTGATAAGTGAAATAGGAAAGGTAATCGCAAGTGATAATAGTATTAGCTTAAAAGTGTCTAGAGCCATAAAAAGCTCACGATCGAACACGAATATCACTAAAGAACCCGGAGCTAATGAGCCGAGGAAGATAAACAAGGAGAGCACGCCCTGTCTCCAAGTGAACTGTTTCAAGTCTTGTATCATGGCGTATCTCCTTATACCACCGCAGCATTCATCAGGTGTAACAAACGACTTTTACTTTACGCTATCCTAACACTAAGCAGTAGCCTGTGCATCGCACCTCAAAACGCTACACCGCTACACTTCCATACTGTAACAACCACCTGTAACATCCTTATCAATATCCTAATAACCAAGGCCAGCCTTCGAAGGATTTAGCTGGGTTCGAATTGAGCCCCGCCATCTCCACTACCGGTCCGCGGGCTTACCTGCGGTGATTACCAGATTAGCACGTCTACACCTTTTCTATGCAGTTCAAAGCGGACGTCCTGCATTTGATACTAAATTACTAAAAAATGTATAATAAAGTCAGTTTAAGTACATGTTGGATTCTCTGGAAACCCTTCATGTTGGTGATATGGACTCATACGAACTCAAAGCTTTTCGAAACAAAGATGGAAGTATCGCCTGAAGCCTTGAAGATTGAGGTGAATACATACAGACGAATTGGTAAGACCCCAATTCTCTAACTGTCTGCTAAGTGCCAGAATCACACCTAACCTACCCTATACTATTTTGATAAATGCTCTCCTGTATATTCAACTATGCTTCAACAAGCACTTCGTTAATCTGGCCTCAGCTGTTCTCAGGTTCAGTGCCTCGAAATATGCTTGCATAGGTCGCACTCTCTAAATATTATTAACATATTAATTATTGGTCAGTACATCACCTATATGACCACCAGCTAGGAGGCTCGCGTAATGCAATATCATCTAAATGGGTTCAAACCCGGTAACTACCAAGTTCCC
>Ga0193959_1000812_pt1 | contig 12751 bp, 10 predicted proteins | sample FB_2_MG_FD_140333 | JGI IMG/M metagenome (GOLD analysis project Ga0193959, IMG submission 140333) | Microbial mat bacterial communities from the Broadkill River, Lewes, Delaware, United States - FB_2_MG | ecosystem: Environmental > Aquatic > Freshwater > River > Microbial mats | place: USA... | reverse complement strand
TACGCACGCCTGTATGGGCAGCGACAGATGTAGTTGAGTGGGGGAGTGGAATGAGTGGGGTGGGCAGCTAGATGCGACAGCGCTTCAATTGGCACGGTGGCAACCGTGTCGAGCTGATGGTGGATGGCGAGACCTTTTTCCCGGCCATGCTGGAGGCAGTCGAGCAGGCGCGTTCATCGCTGATGCTGGAGTTTTATCTGGTGATCTCCGGCAAGATCATGGATCGCTTCGTGCTTGCGCTGGCCGATGCCTGCCGGCGCGGCGTCCGGGTGAAGCTGATCGTTGACGGCTTTGGTGGCCGTCATCTCAGTCGGGCCGATCGGCAGCGCTTGCAGGCAGCCGGCGTGAAGCTGGTGGTCTACAATCCGCTGCAGCTGCACAAGCTGACCCGCAACTTCGCCCGTGACCATCGTAAGCTGCTGCTGGTGGATGAGCGGTTGGCGTTCATTGGCGGTACAGGACTGGCAGATGAATATTGGCTGTCCGAGCGGCCCGGCTGCCCCTGGCATGAAGTGATGAGCAGGGTTGAAGGGCCGGTTGTGGCGGATCTGGTCAGTCTGTACAACCAGCTCTGGTTTCGTTGTACGGGAGCGACTCTGCCACCGCCTTCGGCGCAACCGGAAGCGGGGCAGGCGCTGGCGCGGGTGACCACGGTACAGGGACTGTACCAGCAGGATATCAAGGTGGCCTTTCTCAACCACGTTAATGGCGCACGTGAACGGGTGTGGTTGGCGACAGCCTATTTCATGCCTTCTTTCTCGATCCGTTCCGCGCTGCGCAAGGCCGCCAGGCGGGGGGTGGATGTGCGGGTGCTGGTGGCAGGGCCCTACACCGACCAGTTCTGGGTCTATCATGCCTCCAAGCGCTATTACCGGCGTCTGCTCAATGCCGGGGTTCGGATCTATGAATATCAGCCCCGTTTTCTGCATGCCAAGGTGGGGATGGTGGACGAATGGGTATCGCTGGGCTCCTGTAACCTGGACCACTGGAATCTGCGCTGGAACCTGGAAGCCAATATCGAAGTGGTGGAACCGGGGTTGACGGCACAGGTGGAACAATTGATCAGCCGTGACTTTGAACAGTGTGAAGAGGTGACGGCTGAAAGCTGGGCCCGGCGCCCCTGGCATCGGAAGCTGAAGGAACTGGTGTGGGCGCTGGTCAGTCAGATAGTGTTGAAGATCAAGTGAGGAAAACGGTATGAACAGGTTTGGGGTTGTGCTGATGCTGAGTGCGGCACTAACGGTGACCGGCTGTGCTCAGCAGGGGCTGTATGGCACCAGCTACAGCCGCAGTCAGGTTGGCCACGCACAGACGGTCCAGTATGGCACGGTACAGTCGGTCACGCCGGTTATCATTGAAGGTCGCACCGATGGCGTGGTGGGCAGTGGTACCGGCGCTGTGGTCGGTGGTATTGCCGGCAGCCAGGTGGGCGGTGGCAGTGGCCGAGCGCTGGCAACCGTTGTCGGTGCTGTCGCAGGAGGGCTGGTTGGGCAACGAGTGGAAAAGTCGGCCACTGAGCGTCAGGGGCAGGAAGTGACCATTCGTCTGGACTCGGGACGTCTGCTGTCAGTGGTACAGGAAGTGGACAACGGCCAGTTCTTCCAGCCGGGCGATCAAGTGCGTGTGCTGGGACAGGGCAGCACCCTGAAAGTCACCTACTGAACTATGCAGGCCGGTGACGGCCTGCATGCCAGTGTCGCGCCTGATCAAGTCTTACTTGTTGGGCGCGTGGAACAGCAGGTAGAGGTCAATCAGTACTTCGGGAATCTGTACCGCCATCTCTTCACGCAGGGCGCGGTCGCGGTTGATCTCTTCCACATCGTCATCTTCGAACAGGTCGGAGGCGACCATGACCGGCAGCAGCAGCCCGGCGACGGTTTCCTCTTCCTGGCCGAACCAGGCATCTTCGTGCTGGAACACACCTTCCATGAACGCCTGTGACCAGGCCGTCAGTTCGGTGCTCTCTTCATCGTCCTCGGGCTCAAGCGTCAGCTCGCAGGGCAGCAGAATCTCCTGGTCGTTGTAGAGATCGTTGCCGATGGTGCGGTACAGCTTGCGCAGCAGCTCCTGAATCTCGTTTTTCTCGCTGTCCGAACTCCAGTTCGGCTCGCCATCAAACAGCTGCTCCATCCACTCGGCTTCCGCCGTGGTCTCGGGGCTGATGTTGAGCGCACAAAGAAAACCGTGGGCTCCGATCAGGTCCAGAGCTTCATCGGAAACAGCCGGTGAAAACAGGAACTCTTCCAGACGGTCCAGTTCTTCTTCGGTGATCAGGGCGATATTGGCAGTCATGGCTAGGCTATCCGCGTAAGATGAGATACAGACTCGATTCTACCCCGAACAACCGGCAAGAGATACGGTGCGGGATGACTTCATGGCGGCGATTGCGGATAATGCTTCCCCATGATTGAGCGCGCCCAACACATACTGGCCGATGTCTTCGGCTTCCAGTCCTTCCGCCCCCCTCAGGACGAAGTGGTCAAAACCCTTATTGAAGGGCGCGATGCGCTGGTCGTGATGCCGACCGGTGGCGGCAAGTCTCTCTGTTATCAGCTGCCGGCGCTGGTGCGTGACGGCTGCGGGGTGGTGGTATCCCCGCTGATTGCGCTGATGCAGGATCAGGTCAGTGCCCTGTCCCAGCTGGGGATCAGGGCCGGTTGCCTCAACTCCTCCATGAGCCTTGAAGTACTGCAGGAAACCGAGCGGCAGTTGCGCAACGGTGAGCTGGACCTGCTGTACGTGGCGCCCGAGCGGTTGCAGTCACCACGGACTCAGAATCTGCTGAGCCAGTGCCGTCTGGCCCTGTTTGCCATTGACGAGGCGCACTGCGTATCTCAGTGGGGACATGACTTCCGCCCCGAATACATGCAGCTCAACCAGCTGCGCCAGCTGTTTCCGGGCGTGCCGCGTATTGCATTGACTGCCACCGCCGATGCCCGTACCCGTCAGGAGATTCTGGATCGGCTGGAGCTGACCGATGCACGCGCCTTCATTTGTGGCTTCGACCGCCCCAATATTCGCTATCGCATCGGTCAGAAGGACCGTGCGCGGGAACAGCTGCTGCGTTTCATTCGCGAGGAGCACCCGCAGGATGTGGGGGTTGTCTACTGCCTGTCACGCAAGCGGGTGGAGGAAACCGCCGCCTGGCTATGTGAGCGCGGCTTCAACGCCTTGCCCTATCATGCCGGTCTTGATGCCAATCTGCGCCAGCATCATCAGCACCGATTCCTGACCGAAGAATCGGTGATCATGGTGGCGACTGTCGCCTTTGGCATGGGGATCGACAAGCCCAATGTGCGCTTTGTCGCGCACCTGGATCTGCCGCGCTCCATTGAAGCCTACTATCAGGAAACCGGCCGTGCCGGGCGTGATGGCCAGCCGGCGGATGCCTGGATGGTGTATGGCCTGCAGGATGTGATTTTCCTGCGTCAGATGCTGGAGGGTTCAGGCGCCGAGGATGCTCAGAAGCAGATCGAGCGGCAGAAGCTGGAAGCGATGCTGGGCCTGTGTGAAATCACCAGCTGCCGCCGGCAGGCACTGCTGGAATACTTTGGCGAGAGCGAGCACGAACCCTGTGGCAACTGCGACACCTGCCTGGAGCCGGTCCCCGTCTGGGACGGGACCGAAGCGGCCCGCAAGGCACTGTCGGCGGTTTACCGCAGTGGCCAGCAGTATGGTGTCACGTACATCGTTGATATTCTGCGCGGCCAGTCCAACGACAAGACCCGTCAGCGTGGTCACGAGCAACTGTCTACCTGGGGCATCGGCAAGGATCTGGATCAGCAGCAATGGCGTTCGGTATTCCGCCAGCTGGTGGCACGGGGCTACCTCAATGTGGACCCGCAGGGCTTTGGTGTGCTGCACCTGAGCGAAAAGTGCCGCCCGCTGCTGAAAGGCGCCGAGTCCCTGGAGCTGCGCCGGGATGTGCGCAACAAGAGTGGCAGCGGTGGCGGCAGCAAGTCGCGCAGCAGTGCCGCTCAGCAGCGTCTGGATGCGGACGAGAAGCTGCTGTGGGAAGCGCTGCGTGCGCTGCGCAAGCAGCTTGCCAGCGACCAGGATGTGCCGCCCTACGTTATTTTCCACGATGCCACTCTGATGGAAATGGTGCTGTATCGGCCGCTGACGTCGGAGCAGATGCGTCGTCTCAGTGGCGTGGGCGAGCGCAAGCTGGCGCAGTATGGTGATCCCTTCCTGGAGCTGATAGCCGAGCATAACCAGCAGGCTGAAGCCGGACACAACGATCAGGCCGAACAGAGCCTGATGCTGTACCGGTCCGGTATGACCGTGGAGCAAGTGGCGCGGCAGCAGAAGTTGTCACCCAATGTGATCTACGGTCATCTGGCGCAGGCCATTCGCGAAGGCGCCATCGCGGTTGACGAGGTGGTTGAACTGCCGGCGCAGGAGCGTGGCGAGATCGAAAACACCATCCGCTTCTGCCGCCAGCAGTTTGGCGATTCGCTCAAGTCGGTGCATGAAGCGCTGGATGGGCGGTATGAATATGGCGTGCTGCGCTGTATCCGTCAGGGAATGGAGATGTGATCGAGGCGCTGCCAGGCCCGCTGGGGCTGTTTTTCAGTGCCCTGATTTCATCAACGCTGCTGCCGGGCGGCTCGGAAGTGCTGCTGGCCTGGCTGCTGACCGAATCCGAATACTCCCATTGGCTGCTGTGGGGTGCCGCGACCAGCGGCAACGTACTGGGCAGCCTGCTGACCTGGGGAATGGGCTACTGGATTGCCGGTCGCTATCCGCTGCGGGCACTGGACAAGCCGGGTCAGCAGCGGGCCCGGCGCTGGCTGGAGTCCTATGGTCCCTTTGGCCTGCTGCTGGCCTGGCTGCCGATTATCGGTGATCCCCTGTGCCTGGTAGCCGGCTGGCTGAGGTTCGGCTTTCTGGTCAGTCTGGTGATGATCACGTTGGGCAAGGCGTTGCGCTATGCTGTGGTGATTGGCCTGTTCGGGTAAAAACGCGGGTGTTCGAAAGAAAGCTGTCTTGCCTCGACTTGGGCGGAGGTGCGGATGACCAAAACGCTTCTGCTGCGTTCGATTCAACTGGTACTGCTGCTGATATTGCTGCTGTTGCTGGCTAATATCTGGTTCAGCCGCGTCAACGACTTCTGGTGGCAAAGGCCGGTTCAGGTCGCCATCTATCCGATCAATGCCGATGACGATCCGCTGACAGGGGCGTTTATTGACCAGTTGCGGCGTGAACATTTCACCGATATGGAACGCTTTTTCAGCCGCGAAGCCGCTCGGTATCGTCTATCGCTGGCTCAGCCCGTGCGCGTCGTGCTGGCACCGGAGATCAAGGCCGTGCCGCCGCAGGTGCCGGATGATGCCAGCATCCTGGACGCAATCTGGTGGTCGGTGAAAATGCGACTCTGGGTATGGCGTCACGACAGCTATGAAGGCGAGGTGGACGCCCGCATTTTCATGAATTTCCACCTGCCCGACAGCTCGGTGCCCATGCCCAGGCACTCGCTGGGGCTGCAGCGGGGGCAGATCGGTCTGGTCAACGGCCTGGCCGGTATCGATTACCTGAGCCGCAATAACCTGATCGCGGTGCACGAACTGCTGCACACCTTTGGTGCCAGTGACAAATATGATCCGGCCACCAACCAGCCGCTCTGGCCGGACGGTTTTGCCGACCCGACACAAGCCCCCCTGTACCCCCAGACACGTGCGGAGATCATGGGCGGACGGGTGCTGGTCAGTCCGGGCTGGGCCATGTTGCCACCGGGGCTGGACTCTGTGGTAATCGGTGCCGCCACCGCCATCGAAATCAACTGGCTGGCGGCTCCAGCACCGGACTGACTCCGACTTACCTTGACCCTCGCTCCCCGTCTATAGGACAATGGAGCGATTGTCACTTAGATAGGTTGGAGGTTTTTAGCGGGTAATCGCGGTTTTTGCAGGTTTTATCCTGCCAGTTTGCTGCTTTTTTTGCTGTGCAGATCCATTGTGCAACCGCCCGTTACACTTGGACTTCCTTCTTGGCTGGTGCTACTGCCACTCCAGTCTCATCTGAGTGTCCCCTTTCATTTGAATTGAACACTTTGGCCTCATGCTGAGGGCAAGGTGGACTTTCTATTAACTCAAGCTTGCAAGGGAGCTCATGAACTCACATACGCCTATTGATGCCGTTCAGATTGCCGTCGCCGATGCTCCGGCGTTCAAGGTTTACACCGCCCGTCACCTGCAGCAGATCCAGCAGTTGCAACGACTTCCCTCCCAACTCAAGCATGAGATGGAAGTGGTTGCATCCGTTCTGCCGTTCCGGGTCAACAACTATGTTATCGAGCAGTTGATCAACTGGGACGATGCCATCAACGATCCGCTGTTCCAGCTGACTTTCCCGCAGCGGGGCATGCTCAAGCCGGAACATTTTGATGCGGTTGAAGCTGCACTGGCAACCGAAGACAAGGCCGAGATCAAGCGTGTGGTCAACGAGGTGCGTCAGGCGCTGAATCCACACCCTGCCGGTCAGATGGAACAGAATATCCCGCGCGTAAACGGTGAGCCCGTGAACGGCATCCAGCACAAGTACAACGAAACCGTGCTGTTCTTCCCCAGCTCTGGCCAGGTCTGCCACAGCTACTGTACCTTCTGCTTCCGCTGGGCCCAGTTCGTGGGTGACCAGTCACTGAAGATCGCCGCCAAGGAATCCGGTCAGCTGTGCGAGTACCTGCGCGAACACCCGGAAGTGACGGATGTGCTGATCACCGGTGGTGACCCCATGGTGATGAAAACCAAGAACCTGCGTGCCTATCTGGAACCGCTGCTGGAGCCGGAGTTTGATCACATCCGCACCATCCGCATCGGCTCCAAGGCACTGACCTTCTGGCCGTATCGCTTTGTCACTGATGAAGACAGCGATGACTTGATGGCGTTGTTCAGTGAAATCATTGCGTCCGGCAAGCATCTGGCGTTCATGGCGCACTACAACCACTGGCGCGAAATGGAAACCGATATCCATCGTCAGGCGGTGGCACGCATCCGTGCGACCGGTACCCATATCCGCAGCCAGGGCCCGCTGCTGAACCACATCAACACTGAAGCCGATGACTGGGCGAAGATGTGGCAGACTCAGGTCGAGCTGGGCATCCAGCCGTACTACATGTTCGTTGAGCGTGACACCGGTGCCCAGCACTACTTCGAAGTGCCGCTGGCGCAGGCCTGGAACACCTACCGCGATGCGATGAAGCAGGTGAGCGGCATTGCCCGTACCGCCCGTGGTCCGTCCATGTCCGCCACACCGGGCAAGGTGGAGATTCAGGGTGTTACCGAGATCAACGGCGAAAAAGTGTTTGTATTGCGCTTTATTCAGGGCCGTAACCCGGACTGGGTACAGCGTCCGTTCTTTGCCGCCTACGATGAACAGGCAACCTGGCTGAACCACCTCAAGCCCGCCTTTGGTGAGGAAAAGTTCTTCTTCGAGGACTGATCAACACCTGCTCAACCCTGTGGAAAGGCTGCCGATGCGCAGCCTTTTTTATGGACAAGCCCCCAAAAGTCGTGTGGGTCTGGCATAATGCGCCGCTTCATTCACAGGAGGGTCGATCATGACTATCGAACAGGCACTGCATACCCGTAGCGAATCCAAATGCGAACTCTGTGGCGCAACCGACGCGCTGGGCGTTTTCCCGGTGCCGCCGGCCTCCGATGACAGCGTTGATCAGTCCGTGCTGCTGTGCAGCACCTGCAGCAGCCAGATTGAAAATCCTGATCAGGTTGAGCCCAACCACTGGCGTTGTCTGAACGACAGCATGTGGAGCCAGGTTCCGGCGGTACAGGTACTGGCCTGGCGCATGCTCAACCGCCTGCGTGGCGAAGGCTGGCCGCAGGATCTGCTGGATATGATGTATCTGGATGACGAGACCCTGGCTTGGGCCCAGGCGACCGGTGATCACCTGTCGGCTGACGAAGTGGTACGTCACCTGGACAGCAACGGAGCGGTACTGGAAGCAGGGGATACCGTTACCCTGATCAAGGACCTGAACGTCAAGGGATCCAGCCTGACCGCCAAGCGCGGTACGGCGGTGCGTAATATCTCCCTGGTGCCGGACAATCCGGAACAGATCGAAGGCCGGGTTGAAGGTCAGCAGATCGTGATTCTGACCAAGTTCGTCAAAAAGCAGAAGTAACACGCGAAAAGGGGGCCAGGCCCCCTTTTTGTTGTCCTGGTACGAGCCGTCAGAGCGAGAAGCGCTGCAACAGGTTCTGCTGCTCGCGGGCATATTCCAGCAGCTCCCGGCTGCTGCTGGATGCCTGGCGTGCTCCCTCAGTGGTTTCCTGCGCGGTATCGTTGAGTCCGTTCAGGGTCTGGCTGACCTCCTCGACTGCCGCCGTCTGCTGCCGCGCCGCTTCGGTGATCTGGGTGCTGAGGCTGCCGATATGGGCGATGGCGCCGTTGAGGGAGTCCAGCGACTGTTGTGACGCATTGGCATGCTCGACGCAGTGTTGGGTCTGGTCGTAACTGGACTTCATCACCCCCACCACCCGAGCAATACTGGCTTGCATGTTCTCCACCATCGACTGAATCTGCCCGGTCGAACTCTGGGTACGACTGGCCAGTCCGCGCACCTCGTCTGCGACCACGGCAAAGCCGCGACCGTGTTCACCGGCTCGAGCCGCTTCGATTGCTGCATTCAAGGCCAGCAGGTTGGTTTGCTCGGCAATATCACGAATGGTGGAGAGGATACTGTCGATCTCGCTGCTGTAGCCGGCCAGCTGGTCGCTGACATTGACGGCCTGCTGAATGCCTTCCGCCTGCGCCTGAATGCTGGCCAGGGTGGCATGCACGTTGTCGGTCAGGTTCACGCTCAAGTTTTCGCATTCGTGTACGGCGCTGAGCGTGGTTTGGCTGTGACTGGCCACCTCGGCCACGCTGCTGGATATCTCGGTAGCAGCCGAGGCGGTCAGCTGCAATTGGTCGCTTTGCTGTGCCATCGCTTGAGTGGTCTGCTCACTGATAGCCGAGCTCTGGCCGGCAACGCCGGACAGGTGCTCTGAGCCGCGCGTAATGCTGGTGACCATATCGCGCAGACCGGAGACCACTTCGTTCAGGGCCTGAGCCAGCTCACCGAATTCATCGGCACGACTCTGGTCGAAACTGACCCTCAGGTCGCCCTCACGCAGGGCCGCCAGCTCGCGGCGGATCGCGCCCAATGGCTTGCGCAGGGCTTGAATGGTCAGCAATGCGATCAGTGATGCCAGTAAAATGGCACAGCCGGTCACACCGAGAATGATCAGGTTACTCAGCGTCTGTGCCTGCTGGCCCTGGTCGCGGGCAGCATCGGCACTGCGCTGGGCCTGCGCCAGCATGGCCTGAGAGCTGCTGGTGAACGCGTTGACCAGGTCGGACAGCTCGGCAAGGGTGGCATCAAGTGTGCTGCGGCTTTGCGCCATACGATTGTGCAAGGCGATGACACCATTTTCGCCGTACAGCTGGGTTTCCAGGTTGTCTACCAGTCCCTTGATCTGTTTGGCTCTGGGGGAGACCTGATCGAACTGCTGAAATGCCTGTGACAGACCGCCGCGCTGATTGTCGGCATCGGCATTGAGGCGTTTCAGGTCGCCGTGGCGCTGGAAGTTGAACAGCATGAAACGGTAGCCATTACCGGCACGGGTAACAGGGCGGATGCGCTGGATACCATCATCGTTTTGCGAGGATGACAGGTAGTTGCGAGCCCAGCTGGCCAGGGCATCATTCTGGGTAAAGAACTGGACGGATGTCTGGGCGACCTGTTCCTGCAGCTGGCGTTCCTGCTGGTGCAGCTGGAACAGGCGGTTGGCCAGCTGGTCCAGCTCGTCGGCCTGCTGTTGCATATCGCGTAGCAGCTGAGAATGGTCCGTATCGTTGTCCAGCTGTCCAGACAGGTTGCCCAGCTGGGTGGTCAGGGTGACATAGCTTTGCTGGTAGAGGTCGCGCGACTGTTCGAAAGACTGCTGGTCACGCTGGGCCAGGGTGCCATAGAGGTGGGTCGTGGCGGCCTTCAGGGCCAGCGTCTGGTCATAGCTGAGTTCGGTCAGCGGCAGCACATCATCGGTGACGATGTTAAGCCCGTTACCCAGAGTGCGACTGGCGTAGAGTCCGGTTGCACCGACCAGAATGATGAACAGCACGAGCAGGGCAAAGCCCAGCATAATCCTTTGCGTAATGTAGATTTTCATGGTGACCCTGCATTTATTGTTATTTAAAGGGTGGTGTTAGGGTATTTGCTTAATATTGCGCTGTAAATAGATGGGTTTGTGTCGCTACCTTGATTCGGTTAAGTGGTAAATCAACAATTTTGCACTTTTCCGCCTTCTGCTGGCGACGGCTCTGGCCTTCCCTGCGTGGCCGGATTATCCTGCCGATGTTATCCCTGTTAATGGACCGGAATCGACCTGATGTTCAAGTATGCACCGGACACGCGCTCAGTGCGCTACCGAATCGGCAAGGCCCTGGAAAAGAGCCTGGAGATGATCGGTCTGCGCTCGCTCGATGCGCAGTTCATGTTTTCCTACATCCTGATTTTTGTGCTGACCGCCCTGATCGGTGCCGCCGTCTGGATGACCGGCAGTGACGATGCCACGTCGATCAACGTGGCCGGCAAGCAGCGGATGCTGAGCCAGCGTCTGGCGAAGGAAACGCTGCTGTTGCAGCAGGGCGTAGTGGAGCCGGATTTGGCGCGGGCCACCATGCGCAGTTTCGAAACGGCGCACCGAGCGTTGCTGGAAGGTAATGCCGAGATGGGGGTGAAAGCAACGAAACAGGACGAGATTCGGGCCCAACTGGGGCGAGTGGGGACTCTCTGGCGTGACTACCGGGGCACCGTGGAGCAGTTGTTGGATGGACAGGCCGGTCCGGGTCAGCTGGCCAGTCTGCAACAGCAGTCACTGCAGGTGTTGACGGAAATGAACAAGGCCGTGGGCATGATGGAGCGTGTAGCCATTGCCGAGCAGGCTCTGCTGCAGCACTTTGCCCTGGCGGTAACCGGCATCGTATTGATACTGATCGTAATGGGCCGTGCCTTTGGCCTGACGGTCATGTTTCGCCAGGTCAAGAACCTGCGTGACCATCTGCGGGTGCTGGCGGCAGGCAACTTCTCGATCCCGATCGAAGTGGATAACCCCGGTAACGAGGTGGGGCAGAACTATACCGCCTATAACGGCATTATCATGGAAATCGGTGACCTGCTGCACAAGGTGACGCAGACTTCGAGCCGTATCAGCACCGGTGTCAGTCAGATCAATGCGGCGCAGAGTGATACCGACCGGGGTGTCAGCGATCAGCAGGCCCAGATCGAACAGGTAGCCGCCGCGATTACTGAAATGGCCTCCACCGTACAGGAAGTGGCACAGAGTGCCATGAATGCCGCCGATTCGGCCGAAGCGGCCAATGATTCGGCACGCGGCGGTCAGGAGCTGGTGGCAACCGTCAGCGACCAGATTGGCAATGTGGCCGATCAGGTACGGCATTCCGGACAGGTGATCCATGAACTGGCGCAGGGCAGTGCCGAGGTCAGCCAGATTCTGGATGTCATTACCGGCGTGGCCGAGCAGACCAACCTGCTGGCACTGAATGCGGCGATTGAGGCGGCACGTGCCGGTGAGCAGGGGCGCGGTTTTGCCGTGGTAGCGGATGAGGTGCGCACGCTGGCGCAGCGGGTACAGGAGTCGACTAACAATATCGCCCGCATTGTCGAACGTTTGCAGAATCAGTCCGACTCGGCGGTCAAATCGATTGAGGCCAGTCAGCGCCTGGCGGAAGAGAGCGTAGCCAATGCCGAAGAGGCGCGCAGCGTGCTGCTGCGTATCGTGGATGCGGTCTCCGTGATCAACGACATGAACACCCAGATCGCGACGGCGGCCGAAGAGCAGAGCCAGGTGGCGCAGGATATGGATCGTCATATCACCGGGATTGCCGATCAGGCTCAGCGTACCTCCAGCTACTCGCAGCAGAGCGTGCATGTGATCCATACCATCAATCACCATGTTGATCTGCTGCTGGATGAGGTGAAACGCTTTGAGACCAACGTCAAGGGCGTGGATCTGAGTGCGGCCAAGAGCGCGCACCTGTCTTGGAAAACGCGCCTGCGCAGCTATCTGGACGGCAAATCCAGCCTCAGGGAAAACGAGGCCGTGTCACACCACGACTGTGCCTTCGGCAAGTGGTACTACAGCGACGGCAAGCAGGAGTATGGCCAGATGGCGGAGTTCCGCGCCATTGAAGGACCGCACGAGCGGCTGCATGCCAAGGTGCGTGAAGCGATTCAGCATCAGAGCCGTAAAGAGCACGATGCAGCAGAGCGCTGCTACGACGAAGTGGCGGCCATCTCCGGTGACATCGTGGACAAGCTGACTGAGCTGGAGGACAAGGTACAGAACGGCAGCCGCCGCTGATAGGTGCTGTTGATAATAAAGGCCCGCTGCGGATGATCCGGAGCGGGCCCATCGGGTGGCGAGGCCACCCGGTTGCTGTTTCCTGCCGCAGGTCAGTCCTTGACCACATCCACGAAGTACGCGTCCTTGCCGTTCACGTCTTCGCGCACCAGACCGTGGACATCGGTCTCGAAGCCCGGGAAGCGGGAGTTGAAGTCGCGGGCAAACTGCAGGTAGCGCACGATGGTCTTGTTGAAGCGCTCGCCCGGTACCAGCAGCGGGATGCCCGGCGGGTAGGGGGTGACCAGCATGGCGGTGACGCGGCCTTCCAGCGCATCGATGGAAACGCGTTCCACTTCACGGTGTGCCATCTTGGCCCAGGCATCGGC
>Ga0193959_1000810_pt1 | contig 12755 bp, 10 predicted proteins | sample FB_2_MG_FD_140333 | JGI IMG/M metagenome (GOLD analysis project Ga0193959, IMG submission 140333) | Microbial mat bacterial communities from the Broadkill River, Lewes, Delaware, United States - FB_2_MG | ecosystem: Environmental > Aquatic > Freshwater > River > Microbial mats | place: USA... | reverse complement strand
CATATGCTTGAATGCGTAGATGAGTTTATAAGTGTAGATGATGAAGAGATAGCAAGTGCAATTTTATTTTTACTTGAGAAGCAAAAACTTGTTGTAGAGGGTGCTGGGAGTGTTGGTGTAGCTGCTGTTATACATAACAAACTAACACATCTAAAAGGTAAAAAAGTAGCAGTTGTTTTAAGTGGTGGAAACTTGGATGTTACGCTTTTAAGTGTGATCATAGAAAAAGGTTTATTAAAATCACACAGAAAAATGAACGTAACCGTAACACTTGTTGATAAACCTGGTTCATTAAAACGTTTTACTGAAATACTTGAAGAATTAAGTGCTAATATTGTCCATATATCTTATGATCGTACATCTATATCTTTGGATTATGGAGATGCTAATGTTACTGTCCATATGGAAACAAAAGGTAAAGAGCATCAAGAACAAATTAGAGAAACTTTAAAGCAAGAGGGATACTTAAAAAAGTAGCGTATGAAAGCAATCAAAAGTAAAAAATTCTCAGAACCAATTATTTTTTGTAATAGACAAAAAAATTCTACTACTTTGATTGTTGATAAAGCTACATCTGTGCGTTTCTTAGATCAACAGACACTAGAAACACTTGGAGGCTTCAAAGCAAAGATTAATCATGTTTGGTATAAAAATCAAGTTGTTTCATTTAGCAATACCGGAGATTACTTTGCTGTTATAACAGAGGATGCAAAAGAATCAAGACTTTATGATGCTGCAACTAAAAAGATAAAGCAAAAGTTTAGCAGACACCATGGAGAGGTTACATGTGTAGCTGTTGATCCACGAGGTAATTATTTTTTTTCCGGTGGTGAAGATGGAAGAACTTTTGTAATTGATACAAAAAGTAATAGATTACTATTTACACTTCCTCACCATGCAGATTATGTAAACGATATAGTTTTTTCTAAGAAAGGCTATCTGGTTGCAACTGCGAGTTACGATAAGCGAATCCATATATTTAACTACGCGACTATAACACCACTAGCAACTTTAAGAGCACACTCAGAACCGGTTATGAAAGTTAAGTTTCTTAGCAACACTATAATATGTAGTGTTGATAAAAAGTCATCAGTTATAATCTGGGATATACCTACTCAAAAGGTTATTAAAAGACTTGATGGTGTACATGATGATGTAGTCCAAATAACTTCAAATGAAAACTTTTTATTTTTAGGAACAGCTCTTGGTTTCATTATTGTTTATGATCTTCTCGATTATAAACAATTAGTAAGAAAATTTATAAAAGTAAAATCACGTATAACATGTTTAGAATATGATGATGAACAGCAACTTTTAATAGTTGCAGATGAACTTGGTGAGTTACTTTATTATGATGTTTATTTTGAACTTGATAAATTACAAAAGTATATAAACTATGCAGATTATAGTAAAGCTTATAAGAGTATAGAAAAAAATCCATTACTAGAGTATACTAAAAACTATAAACAACTTGAAGAGATATGGGATAAAGTTTACACTAAAGCTTCAAAGTTACTTCAGCAGTCGGAGAAAGAAAAAGCTAAAAAAGTATTAGAAAGATTTAATGATGTACCATCTAAAGTTTCACGTATTAAAAAACTTTTTGAAGAATACGGTGAGTTTGGAAAGTTTTTGTATCTAGTAAAGTCTGGAAAAATAGCCCTTGCTTACTCTTTAGTAAATCAATACCCTTTATATAAAAACACTGATCTTTACAAAGCACTTGAGTTAAAATGGAAAAAACTATTTGCAAAAGCTCAAAAAATGGCAATGGATGGTAGATCAAAAGAACAAATAAAAGAACTTCTATATGAGTATAGAGGTGTCAGTGATAAAACTGTTTATATTCAAGAGATGTTAGTAAAGAGCGATATATATGCAAGATTTAAAAACTCAATAATCAAAAAAGAGTTTAGAGTTGTTTTTGAGTTGATAAGAGTAAATCCTTTTTTAAAAGAGTTTCCTGAGTATCAGGCAATTATAGAATATGCAGATAAAATATATATAAATATAAACAAATATATAAAATCCAATGAGATACATAAAGCCATAAAGCTTTTAGACATACTTGTTGATTTTCCAGACTTTAGAGATGAAGCGATTGAGTTAAAAGATGAGATAGAGTTAAAAGACAAATTATATCAGGCTATAGAAAATTCTGAACTTATTGACATATATAAGATTATTGATACTAATGAGGTACTTGCAAATACACCAGAGGGTAAAAAGTTTAATAAACTTTGGTTTGATGATTTTGATCTTGCAAAAGAGTATGCTTACAATGCAGATCCTATAGGTATTGACGGTATCTTTGAAAAGTATAAAAATATACAATCAAAATATATACCTATATCTAGTGTATATGCTTTGGCATATATAACTCAAATAGAAAGAGCTATAAAAACAAATAAAGATAAAGTAACAATAGAAAAGGCTATAAGAAGTTATATGCTTTATTTTGGTGCTGATGACTATATACTCTCAACATTTGAACTTTTTTGTCAAAAATATAATGATGTAAATATAAATATAGACACTTTAAAAAAAGGCTCAAAAAAACTTTGGCGACAAAGTATGAGGGTTGTTAATATCTTAGATTAAGATAAAGTTTAAAATTATTATTTAGTTTAACCTAAATCAAAAAGCTTTTTAAGTATAATCCACAAAAAAATATAATAGGAGACTTTTCATGCAAATAAATGGCGCTCAAATGGTCATAGAAGCTTTAATTGAAGAGGGTGTTGAAACTGTGTTTGGATACCCTGGTGGAGCTATCATGAATGTCTACGATGAAATTTATAAACAAGATAAATTTCATCACATATTAACTCGTCACGAACAAGCTGCAGTTCATGCAGCTGAGGGTTATGCAAAAGCTAGTGGCAAAGTTGGTGTAGCCATGATCACATCTGGACCAGGTTTCACAAATGCTGTAACTGGTTTAGCTGATGCTTATATGGACTCAATTCCACTAGTTGTTATATCTGGTCAAGTTCCTATGAGTTTAATCGGTACAGATGCGTTTCAAGAGATAGATGCAGTTGGTATTAGTCGTTCTTGTACAAAACACAACTACCTTGTAACTAAGGCAGCTGATCTTCCAAGAGTTCTAAAGGAAGCTTTTTATATAGCAGCTTCTGGTCGTCCAGGTCCCGTTCATGTTGATATACCAAAAGATGTAACAGCTGAAATAGCAGAGTTTGACTACACTGTAGAACTTGACTTAGAGACATATAAACCACATACTAAAGGTAATCCTCGTCAGATTAAAAAAGCTATAGAGGCTATTAGTAAAGCAAAACGCCCGCTTTTTTATCTGGGTGGTGGTGTTATGAACTCAAATGCAGCCCAAGAGGTTAGAGATTTTGTTCATGCTACTGGTATACCTGCAGTTGAGACTTTTATGGCTCGTGGTACATTAAGTTATGATGATGAATACTTAATAGGTATGCTTGGAATGCATGGATCTTATGCTTCAAACATGGCTATGAGTGAAACAGACCTTGTAATAGCTTTAGGTGCAAGATTTGATGATCGTGTTACAGGTAAACTTAGTGAGTTTGCTAAAAATGCAGGTGTTATACATGTAGATATAGATCCTGCATCTATATCTAAACTTGTAAATGCAGATTATCCGATAGTTGGAGATATAAAAAGTGTTGTTCAAGATCTTCTGGAAAAAGTTGATAAAGTAGACCCAAAAAAATATATCCAATGGCGTGAAACAATAGCTAAGTTTGATGAACTTCACCCATTAATGTACCATGAAGACACAGATAGAATAAAACCACAATGGGTAGTAGAACGTGTAGGTCAGCTTTTAGGTGATGATGCAAACATATCTACAGATGTTGGTCAACATCAGATGTGGGCTGCACAGTTTTACCCTTTTACTCGTCCTCGTCAATGGGCTAGTTCTGGTGGTTTAGGTACTATGGGATTTGGTTTTCCAGCAGCTATGGGTGTGAAAGCAGCTAGCCCAGACAAAATAAGTATAAACTTTACAGGTGATGGTTCTATTTTAATGAATTGTCAAGAGTTAATGACAGCAGTTGAGAAAAAACTGCCTGTAATTAACATTATTTTGAACAACAACTATCTTGGTATGGTTCGTCAGTGGCAGACACTTTTTTATGACAAGCGTCACTCTGAAACAGATCTAAGTGTTCAGCCAGATTTTGTAAAACTTGCAGAAGCTTTTGGTGGAGCTGGCTATAGAGTTAGTACAAAAGAGGAATTTGATGCTGCACTAAAAGATGCTATAAAAAAAGATGTTGTAACTTTTATAGAGGTATCTGTAGAGAGACTTGAAAACGTTTTACCTATGGTTCCAGCAGGCGGTAGTTTATTTAATATGATGTTACTAGAAAAGAAAGGAGATAAATAATGATGCATGAAAACAGTGAAAGAAGAGTAGTATCAGTAATTGTTGTTAATGAATCAAGTGTTTTATCTCGTATAACAGATCTTTTCTCTGCACGTGGGTATAATATAACATCACTAACTGTAGCGCCTATTCCTGAGAGCAAATACTCAAGACTAACTATAGTTACATCTGGTAGTGTTCGTGTAATAGAGCAGATCACTAAGCAGCTTCATAAGCTTATTCCGGTTTACAGAGTGTATGAGCATGCAGATCTTGTTGAAAAAGAGATGGCAATGGTAAAGTTTCCGATTGCTGAGAATATTACAGATATTAGCACTCTATGTGAGGCTTACAATGGAAAAATTGTAAATGTTGGGGACAATGTTATAATTGCAATGGTCGCAGATGAGCCTAAGAGGGTAGATAACTTTTTAAAAGTTATCCAAAGATATAACCCTAAAGAGATCGTTAGAAGCGGTGCTGTAGCGCTTGAGCGCTAATACTAGAAATTTCTTTGACGAGTATACATTTGAAAAATGTATAGCCGGAAAAGATAAAGATTTCTGGTGTGCCTTGTAATAAAATTAGTATAATCAGGATATATTATGACATTAAAAGAGTTAGCATCTATTATTGGTATTGAACTTGAAGTTGATGGCTTTGAAGTTAAAGCTATGAATACACTCCTTGATGCATCTAAAGATGAGATCTCATTTATATCTAACTCGAAGTATGTCAAAGAGTTATCTTCTACAAAAGCAGGAGCTGTACTTGTTGATGAATCAAATAAGGACAAGCTTCCAGATGGTTGCATTGCTCTTGTTGTAGAGTCACCATACTGGTCTATGGCTACATTATCAAAATATTTTTCAACCCCTATTGAAGATGACAGTTTAGCTGAACCAATAGTAGGTGAGGGGACTAAAGTATCTTCAAAAGCAGAGATTGCAAATGGTGCTGTTATAGGTAAAAACTCTACTATAATGGCGGGAGTATATGTCGGTGCAAATGCTAAAATAGGTGATAATACTATTTTGTATCCTAATGTTGTAGTTTACAAAGAATGTATAGTTGGAAATGACTGTATTATCCATTCTGGAACTGTTGTTGGTAGTGATGGTTTTGGTTTTGCTTCAAACAAGTTGGGTGAGCATAATAAAATACACCACAACGGAAATGTTCTCATAGAAGATGATGTCGAGATAGGATCAAATACATCTATAGACAGGGCTGTTTTTGGTTCAACTATAGTAAAACAAGGTGCTAGACTTGATAATCTAATACACATAGCTCATAACTGTGAGATAGGTGAGTATTCAGTAATAGCGGGACAGAGTGGTTTTGCTGGATCATCTAAAGTTGGAAGAAGTAATGTGTTTGGCGCTCAGTCAGGTGTGGCTGGACATTTAGAGATAGCTCCATTTAATACATTTGCTGCACGTACAGGTGTAACAAAAACTATAAAAACAAGTGGAAAAACTTATGCAGGTTTCCCTTTTATGGATCATAAGCTTTGGCTTAAGATCCAAGGAAAACTAGCAAGACTAATTAAATAGATTACTATATAGTAATCTATATATCAGTAAGAACGCATACGAAGATGGCAAGATGTACATTGTCTAATGATTTGAGTATAGTCTTCTAATGCATCATCCATATTGTTATGGTTAATAGAATCTATTAGATCATTAGCATACATTTCGATCATTGATGCTCTTTTATTAGCAAATTTAGCCGCTTTTTTCTTATCGTCTGGGAGATACTTAGATGCATCTGAAGATTCTAATATCATAAGCTTTGATTTTAACTTCTTAACACCTTCTTTCATCATTTCAGGTTTTGAGTAGAATCCACCTTTTTGGATTAATTCAACTGCTGAAAGCATAGAACGCATCTCTGAAGCTAGTTGAGCTTTTTCTTTATCACTTGCCATTGTAGAAGTAGCTAAAAACACAAATGTGATTGCCATAAAAAAAACTTTCATTTTCTTTCCTTTAGTATCTTATAATGTCTTTTGTAAACTCTGATAAAGCAACAACTTGGGCACTTTTTTTAACTTTTTTCTTTGCTTTTCTTTTCCCACCATATTGCTCTTTTAGCTCAGGTTTAAATATTTTAAAAAACTCATGAAATTTGTCAGGACCAAGTACACCAACAGCCCACAAAGTATCATCATCATGATGTTCTAAAACTATTGAAGCTAAAGGTTGAGGAGCAGGACCTCCAAGAACTTTACAGCCTTTATATGGATCGTAAGCAGATAAGTGTGAACCACAAACTATTACGCTTCCTGTTTTACTACAAGGCATCTCTTTTGTACATGCCATGGTTTTTTTACCAGATTCAGTGTAAGAAATAAAAGTATCTTTTTTATTTATATGTGTAAGCTGATGTGGACATATAGCACTGTAAGCAACTATATTGTTTTCTTTTCCAACACCACCATTCCAAACATACTCTTCACCATCTTCACTCTTTAAAGAAACTTTTCTGTCTGTTGCTTTTGGTAATGATATTAATAAACAAGAAGTACCAGCATGTGGATAATTAAATACATAATTTTTTTCTTTAGTTAACTTTGAAGCAAGAATTGGATTTCCGTTCGCATCAAGTAACTGAACTTTTTTATAAGCTCTATAAAGTGTGCCGTCATCAGCATGTAGAGTACCCTCTATGATTGAAGGTGCTACAGCTATAACACTGGCACCTCCAACAATTTTTAAAAAACCCCTTCTATCCATAAATAAATCCTCCTTATGCGTAGAACATATCTCTATACATACCTTTAGCCCATTCGTTAAGTGCCTTACCATTATTTAAACCAGTTTGCCCTCGCCACTCTTGAGAAAGGTCAACATTTGTAAAGCCAGCAAGTTTTTTGCCTTTGAACTTATACTCAGCTCTAACAGAAATTGCATGTTCTGGTTCAGCAGAAACAGCAGAGTAACATACAGTTAGTGGAGATTTCCAAGGTATATTTTTATTGTTGTTGATTCTCTCAGCAATCAATTTCCCTAAGTAATGACCCTCAGAGTTTGCAGTGTTACCAGATTTTGAGTAACCCATAGGACGAGAATCACCGGATACGAAAATGTTTTTCTCACCAGCTGCTTCGTAAGTAAATGGATCTATATTACCTATTTTTTTATTCATAACAGTGTCTTGAGTTACACCACATATTTCTAATAACTTTCCACCACGTACATGTGGATATAGTGCTGCATCTGCAAATTCATATTCATCATCAAATTCACCAGCAACTACTTTTTTGTTATCTAGATCAACACTTGTTATAGCCGCATTTGGAACATATGTTATATAGTCTTTGTACATCTCGTCAAATGCTGAATGAAAACCTTCTTTTTTAATAGTGATATCTGGATTAGCATCTAAAAGAACAACTTTACCATCGATCTCATTTCTTTTAAAATAATCAGCAATTAAACAAGCTCTTTCATAAGGAGCAGGAAGACATCTATAGTTTCCACCTGGAACTGTTAAAAGGAAATTACCGCCTTCAAAGTCTTCTAGCTTAGTTTTAATTGTCATATGCTCACTAGGAGACATAAAACCAGCTGGGTATTCAGCTCTTAATCTTTGCTCAGTAGCAAGATCTACATTCCAAGGGCTGTAGTCATAGTCAATCCCAGGAGCTAAAACTAAATAGTCATATTTAATATCACCATTTGATGTAGTAATAATTTTATTTGTTTTATCGATTCCTGTAGCAGCAGCATTGAAATATGTATATTTGTTTTCACGAGCTGCTTGTAGGTAATCATGAGTTAAAAATTCTAAATCTTTAGCACCAACAAGATATAGGTTACTGATTGGGCATGATACGAACTGAGTTCTTTGTTCAACTAAGATTACATCAGCATTTGGTGCAAATTTCTTAGTATACTTAGCAACTGATAATCCAGACCAGCCACCACCAACAATAACTACTCTTGGACCTTTAGCATCTGGAAGTGATGCGAACCCTAGAGCTGATGATGATTTTTGAGCACTTTTTGTCTCTGGCTTTGCTTCTGATCCAACACATGCAGTTAAACTTGCAGCGGCAGCACTAATTGCACTATATTTAAGTATGTCACGACGATTCATTAATTCTCCTGATATTATTTTATATATAATTTTTCCAAATGATTATTGGAACTAAACGAGATATTACTCCTGTAAAAATTATATTAAAATTAATAAAATAAATTAATTAAAAATATTTATATATAATTAAGTAGTATTATAAAAGTAGGTTATATTGGGAAATCTTGAATATTTCTGTGTTTTTTTTAAGTAGGCACCGCCAGTAGGCATATAAATAGCTTAATTGAAAATATAATTTTATTTATTAAGTTAATTTTAATCTAATAATTATTTATATGTCTTATATATTAAAACTAAAATTCTTTTTTTATTTTTTTTTAAAAAAAGAATTTTTTTAACTAAATATAATATTTTATACTAATTTTAGTAGTTTTTTTTAAGAATTAAATAAGATTTAAAAGATGATGTATGCCTACCCCTGAAGTTTTTTGGGGTAGTTGAGATTATGTTAGCTTTGTTTTAGTAGTTTTCTTTTACAAATTCAGATATTCTTTTAATGCCATCACGGATACTATTTATGTCAGTTGCAAAACTTAGTCTAAAGTATCCAGGTGTTCCAAATGCTTCTCCTGGAACAACAGCTACAAGTTTTTTGTCTAGCAAGTCTTTTGCAAATGTAAGTGTATCAGTTGTGATCTCTTTTGTGTTTACAAAAAGATAAAAAGCTCCATCAGGCTTTAAAACACTTAGCCCATCTATTTCATTTATAAGTTTTACAGCTTCATCTCTGCGCTCTATAAATGCTTCTTTCATCATAGCTATATCTTTATCTGCACTTCCATCAAGTCCAGCTATAGCAGCGTATTGAGTTATTGAGTTTATATTAGATGTACTTTGAGATTGTAGTTTTTTAGTAGCTTTTACAAGTTCTTTGTCTGCACATGCCATATATCCAAATCTCCATCCAGTCATAGCTACTGATTTTGAAAGTCCATTTATTGTGATTGTACGGTTATACATATCTTCGCTAATAGCTGCACAAGATGTGAACTCACCGTCATATGTAAGTTTCTCATACATCTCATCACTAGCTACAAGGATATCAGTACCTTTTAAAACGTCTGCTAATGCTTCTAGTTCCTCTTTTGAATAAACTGCACCAGTAGGGTTTGATGGCATTGTAAGGATTAACATCTTCGTTTTTGAAGTAATAGCATTTTTTAGCTGTTCTGGAGTGATTTTAAAGCCAGTTGAGTCATCAGTTTGTATCTCTACAACTTTTCCACCACAATACTTAACAAGCTCAGGATATGTTACCCAGTATGGAGCTGGTATAATAACCTCTGCACCATCTTCTATAGTTGCTGAAAACAGGTTAAATAGAGTGTGTTTAGCACCATTATTAGCTATTATTTGACTTGGTTCATAATCTAGACCATTATCTCTTTTAAGTTTACCGGCAATAGCTTTTCTTAATTCAAGTACACCGTCTACAGCAGTATATTTAGTATGTTCATCATTTATAGCTTTTATAGCTGCATCTTTAATAACTTGAGGTGTACCAAAATCAGGTTCACCAGCAGAAAAGCTTAGAATGTCTTTTCCTTCAGCTTTTAACTCTTGAGAAAGAGTTGTAATAGCAATTGTAATTGATTCAGATAGCGTGTTTATGCGATTAGTCATAATAGCCCTTTATTAAAATATAAACGAAATTATACTAAAAAAAAGTGATTTTGTATTAATTTTTCATCGCATTTATGAAAGATTCGTATATGTGTTCCAATTCTAAATCTTGTTCTAGAATCTCTTTGTTGTCTTCGTTTAAAATATGTTCCAAAATCGCAACTCTTTTAAGTAGGTATTGAAACATCTCTCTATTTATATCTGGTAGCATATTGTGCATAAATGGATCTCTACATCTACCTTTTTGGATTACATGAGCTGGGATTCCGATCGCAGTTGAGCACTCTGGAACTGGTTTTACAACAACAGAATTAGCTCCTATTTTTGCATTTTCACCTATCTCTATATTTCCTAAAACTTTTGCGCCTGCACCTATTACGACACCTTTGCGGATAGTTGGATGGCGTTTACCATGTGTAAGTGATACACCACCTAGAGTAACACCTTGATATATAAGTACATCATCTTCAATGATCGTAGTTTCACCTATTACAACACCCATTCCGTGGTCTATAAATACACGACTTCCTAGTTGTGCAGCAGGGTGGATCTCAACATTTGTCATAAACTGAGAAAATCCAGAGATTAAACGAGCTAAACTTTTAAAGTTTTTTTTGTATACTCCATGAGCAACTCTATGCCATGCAACAGCCCAAATACCACGATAGTTAAATAAAAAATCCATCCATGAATTTAAAGCAGGGTCGTTTTTGTACGCGTTTGAAAAATCTTCTTTAATATCTTTTAGTATGCCCACAATATAACCTTAATAAGTTGTTCTTAGATAACCATTTTGTTTTAAATGCACTTTCAATTTTGTAAGTGTATCAGCTTTTTCTTGTTCTTCGATAAAGTTACTTTGTATAACATCATCTTCAAGTTTTTTTAAAATATTTTTACTTTTGTAACCAATGTTATTTAGTATGTCTAGTATATTTTCAGATTCTATTCCATTGGTTATTTCATACTCATTATCTGTAATATTTATGGTGTATTCATTTGGTCTACTAAAAAGATTATGGTTCATTCCAAGTGTTTCTTGATATGCTCCTACATTAAAAAAACCTAAAAAGTACTCTTCATTATCCAAGTCTACATCATGAAGATGTAGTGGCTTTAATGGATTAAATCCGATCTCACCATCACTGTCACATGTTATATCCCATAAAGATGCCGCACGTATGGGTTTTTTGTTTAGTTTATGGATCGGCATAACAGGGAAATTTTGTTTAATCCCCCAATAATCAGGTAGACTTTGAAATATTGATAGATTTACCAAGTACCTCTCTTGAAGTCTTGCATGCAGAAGTTCTAACTCTCTAGAACCCTCAAATCCTTCAATATATAATGCTTTTTTTATAATGTTATGAACTAGTATCTCTGCATTTGATCTGTCTTGAAGATCTATATAACCAAGATCAAAAAGAGTAAAAAGAGATTCTTGATGATCAAGGGCATCATGAAGATACTCTATGGAAGTTTTTTCAGAGATCATAGAGTTTAGTGAAACTAGTTCCTCAATTAGAGGTGGGTTATTTTCTTTTAGGTTAAGAAGTCTTTCATGATAGTCTTGTGAGAACAACTCTAACACCGGTGCTACAAGTGTAGCATGTGAAGCTACTACATACCTTCCTGATTCTGTGTATATATTTGGGTGTTTGATATCTTTAGCATCCATGATCTCACCAAGTAAAAATACAACAGAACTTGAAAACTCTTTTATAGAGTAGTTATGACTCTCTTTGTCTTCATGTTGTTCATATTCAACAGCTAATCCACCACCTATATTTATGTTGTCTAAAGATTTAGCACCCATCATTCTAAGTTCTGCAAATATATTTCCAGCTTCACGTAGGGCTTTTTTAAGTGGTGCAATATCTGACATTTGAGAACCAATATGAAAGTGAACCATACTAAGTGAATCAAGAAGATTTGCTTCTCTAAGCAGTGCTACAGCTTCAATGATCTCAGTAGAAGTTAGTCCAAATTTTGCATCCATGCCACCGCTTTTAGCCCATGCACCACTTCCTGCACTATGAAGTCTGATCCTTATACCAATATTTGGTACTTTATAGTTTGTATTTTTTGCTACATCTATAATTGTTTCAAGCTCATTTAATCCCTCTATTGTCAAAGTTATATTGTGTCCACAGCTAGATCCTATAAATGCAAGGGTGATCATCTCCTCATCTTTAAAGCCATTTATAGTTATTGCTGCGCCTATGTCTACTTGACTCATAGCCAAAACAAGTTCTGCTTTGCTTCCTGCTTCTAAACCATAGTTAAACTCTTTTCCCTGTTCTACAATTGCCTCTAGAGCATTTGGAAACTGGTTTACTTTTAATGGAAATACAGCATTAAAAGAACCGTTATAGTTGTTTTCAACCATAGCATTATTAAAGTTTGCATATAAATTTTTAATTTGCTTTTTTATTAGGTGTGGAAACCTAAGCAGCATAGGACCTCTAATTCCATCTGAACGGATCTGTTGAATAATATCTATAATTGATGGTTTTGAGCCGTGATTTAATTTAACTTCCCCATTCTCAATAATAAAATTGTCATTTGAGAAAATATCTATACCGTAATTATTCATATTTGGTTACTAAAACTCTTCCATTTTTATTGTCTGTTCCGACTTGTCTTCAAGGTTTTTTAT